>Ga0315538_1000009_pt1 | contig 158910 bp, 168 predicted proteins | sample SalMarSW160230MG_2_FD_203834 | JGI IMG/M metagenome (GOLD analysis project Ga0315538, IMG submission 203834) | Salt marsh sediment microbial communities from the Plum Island Ecosystem LTER, Massachusetts, United States - Salt Marsh Sediment SW1601-230 ...
CGATAGTATCCTTCGGGATAGCTGAGCCATCCTGCTAGCGCATGCTCTCTGTTCTAACGACAGGAAAAGGCGAGGCAATGCTGAGTCAAAGTTTCGCTTGGTGGCAAGTAAACCTATAAGCCGAGTTATGTGTCCCCTTCGCCTTCCATCTGTGATAAACTTTCGTGTTTTCCCCCAACGAACATCACGAAGGGAGGTCACCAGTGACAGCAATCGAAGCCCAGGCCCAGGCTATTGCATTACTCAAACACTACTTCACCGAGCTAGCATTCCAGGATCTTTCACCATCAACCCTCGCAAAATATAAACAATGCCTCGAGTACTTCTTATCCTGGCTGCAGGGGCAACCATTATCAGCCGGGGCGGCAAAGACGTTTCTTGCCGAGCTCCGGGAGCGTGGCTATAAGCCGAGAAGCGTTCAGCTCTACTACCATGCTATAAAGCCGTTCCTGGAATTTCACGGCATCCCATTCAAGCTTAAATTTAAAAAGCCGCGAGAGTTGCCACAGTACCATTCAACGCAGGATTTCAATTCGATCCTGGATATCGCCTCCAGGCGGACTGATAAGTGGGCAAAGCTTCGAGATCGAGACCAGCTCATCCTCCTCATGCTGGCTTTTACCGGGGCGAGAGCGTCAGAGCTCCTAAGCCTTCGCTCCTGTGATATCACCCGAGATTTTATCTTCATCAGGAAAGGTAAAGGCGGCAAGGACCGCTCCATCCCTCTAGCCAAAATTCTCAGCGGTCCGTTGAAGGACTATATTACCCAGAAGAGCATTAAGCCTACCGATAGGCTATTCCCTCTTCAGCGGCGGCGCCTTTACACCATCGTCAAGCAATACGCCACGGCTGCCGGCATTAACGACGTGACTCCGCACACCTTGAGACACTACTTTGCTACTACCCTGGTTGAGCGCGGAGCTCAGCTCAAAGCCGTCCAGGAATTGCTTGGCCACGCCGATATCTCTACCACAGCAATCTACCTTGACCTTATCCCAAGCCATCTCAAAAGCTCAATCGCTCTGCTTGACGAAAGCGTAAACATAAGCCCAAGTAAAAGCGGAAGTGGAAGTAAAAGCTTAAGCTTAAGCTTAAGCAGTAAAAACCCAAAATCTAGAAAGAAGAAAGGGGGAACCCCCATATGTGGCTCAGAATCCAGGAAGGCGACACCATCCAGGCGATCATCGATTTCAGTTCCATTAAGACCGTTGCCAAGCATTGGACGGGGCAGCGAAGCGAGCTCTGTCTTGGCCAGGGCTGCCCCTACTGCCTCGCAGGAAACCTCAAACGATGGAGATACCAGGCAAAGCTCATCATTGACGGCCAGAACATCGATTGGGAGTTCGGGGAGCAGGTTATGAGAGATCTCAGCTCAATACCCCACGACATAAGCTATGCCCGCATAACAATTACCAGGCTGGGCGAAGGCAGGAAAACGGCATACCAAATCGCACTGCAAAGCGAAGCGAAGCAGGAAAGCGAAGAGCATCTGCCGCCGATCGCTAATAAATACACCAGGGGGGAATATGGACACCTCGTCAAATACTAAGCCAAACACTAAAAAATACAGGGACGACGGCTACCACATCAGGGAATTTGATCCCGAAGCCAGGCGAATGGCCAACGCAGGAGCATCACTGGCCGACGTCAACATCGGCACCTGGATAGCCCAGGCTGTAAAGGAGAAGTTTACCCGCGACGTAACGAACAACAGAATGGGGGATTGATATCATGGCGGTTAAATTAAATTTGCTGCAGGTAGCCCTATCAAATCAGAACTATGACCTTGCCGCCCACGCTTTGGTCTACGGCATGGTCAAGGTGAAAGCAGAACAGAATGACAAAAAGAGGCGGACAAAAGGGCAACCAAAACGCTCGTAAGCACGGCTTTTATAGCAGGGCACTAACCGAAGCGGAACAGGTTGAGCTCGACGAGGCAGCTTGCGTCGAAGGGCTTGACCAGGAGATCGCTTTGCTCAGGGTAAAGCTCAGGGAGCTAGCCGAGAACGAGCCGGACCGCATCGACCTGCACTTGGAGGCAGCCAATACCATAGCCCGCCTGGTAAGAACCCGGTATCAGATCACCAGCGAGCAAAAGCGGTCCTTGAAGGATGCCATCGCCAAAGTTCTAACAGAGGTGGCCGTTCCCCTGGGGATTACCGTAGCAACGAAAGCGTTAACAAAATGAAGCTAAGACCCTACCAACAGGAAGTAGCAAAGGCGGTACTCGATAGCGTTCAGAGCCGCAGCGGATTAACTCTATCGGTGGAGATCGCCCGCCAGGGCGGCAAGAACGAGCTGTCAGCTCACCTTGAAGTCCTGCTATTAACCCTTTACATGGCCCAGGGCGGTAACCTGGTTAAATGCTCACCCACCTTTAAGCCGCAGACGATCATCTCTATGCAGAGGCTAAAGGAGCGCCTCGATGAGTTCGGCTTTGACGGCATCTATCACACTGAAATGGGCTACATCATTGCCCTTGGGGCAGCCAGGCAGATCTTCCTCTCAGCCGAGGAGTCGTCTTCCGTCGTAGGCCATACCGCCGACATCCTCCTGGAGGTGGACGAGTCGCAGGACGTAGCCAGGGAGAAATACACCAAAGAGTTCCGACCAATGGGATCATCCACCAACGCCACGACGATTCACTACGGCACAACCTGGGACGACGCCACCCTGCTGGAGGAGATCAAGCAGACCAATATTGAGCTTGAGCGGAAGGACGGCATCAAGCGTCACTTCCGATATGACTGGCAGGAAGTGTCCAGGCACAATCCAGATTATAAGAGGTACGTCGAGAGCGAGCGGGCTAGACTAGGTGAAGAGCATCCTCTCTTCAGAACCCAATACATGTTATTGCCTATTAGTGGAGGGGGAGGCTTCCTGACCCGCCAGCAAATCGTGACAATGATGAGCTCACATCCCCGCCTTAAGGAGCCGGCGTCCGATAAAATCTACATCGCTGGCATAGACCTGGCAGGGGAGAGGGAGCAGACCAAGGACGAAGCCTTGGCGGCAGCCAGGCAAAAGCTTGATTCAACGGTGATCACTATCGCAGCGATAGACACCACCCGCACCGAGCCATCCCTCGCTGTAGTCGAGCATTACCAATGGACAGGAATGCCGCACAGCCAGGTCTACAGCCAGACGGTGGATATACTAAAGCGGTGGAATTGCCGCAGAGTCACCGTTGACGCTACCGGTATCGGACAGCCCGTAGCCAGCTTTCTCAGAAAGGAGCTCGGCAGCCGTATACAACCGTTCACATTCACGCAGAAGAGCAAGTCAGACCTCGCTTTTGAGGTGTTAGCGTTCGTCAACAGTTCCAGATTGAAGCTTTATAAGCAGGACGGCAGCCCCGAGTATAAGCAGCTTATGTTTCAGCTAGAGAAAGCACGGCAGCAATTCCGCCCCAACCAGACGATGAATTTCTACGTCGACCCATCGGAGGGGCACGACGATTATTTGATGAGTCTCGCCCTGCTAGTTGAGGGGGCAAAAGACTTTATTCCGAGAATAGCCAAGGGAGGCTTACGAAATGAATGAATTTAATCCTTCAGAATTAGCCCGCATCGACACCAACAGGCTAGCCGACTACACCAACAACCTCAATTTCTACAAAGGCAGCCAGTGGGAGAAGCAAGGGAGGCACCGCCAACTGGTATTTAACTATGCTAAGGTGGCCATTGATAAGGTCACCAGCTATCTAATGCAGGGATTGACCTTCGCCTGTTACCCTGCCGAGAACACCGACGAGCTCAAAGAAAAGGTTGTCCGTGCCGAGCACCTACTCCAGGACGTCTATCAAAACAACAACCTGCAGCAGCTAGACTGGGAGACCGAGATAGACACCGCTATCCTGGGAGACGGCTGCTATAAGGTTATCTGGGACCCGGACGAGAAGCGCATCAAGATAACCGCCCCCGATATCAGAGGTATTTACGCCTGGTGGCTTGGTGACGACTTGAGTAACGTGTGGCGGGTGGCTTCCAGGTATAAGCTCAGTAAGGCCGAGGCCGACCTTCTTTATGGCGCCACAAAAGCGGCCACCGTCACCGAGCTGTGGACAGCTAAGGACTTCGAGCTTTTCCTGGATAACGACCGCATCGAGTCCAAGCCCAACCCCTACGGCTTCATCCCGTTCATTATCTTCCCTAACTTGAGGGAGCCTAAACAGTTCTGGGGGACTTCCGATATTCCCTCGGTTAAGCAGCCGCAGCGGGAGTTGAATCGAGCGGTCAGTCAGTTGTCTCGTATCTTAGAGCTCTCAGGCAATCCCATCGCAGTCCTGGAGAACATCGGCGAATCAGAAGATATCCAGGTCCAACCAGGAGCAGTGTGGACCATCCCCGAAGATGCCAAGGCCTACTTGCTAGACCTGCTCCAAGGCGGCGGCATCAGACTCCATATCGATTACATTGATTTGATTTACCGCTGCCTTCACGATATCTCCGAAACGCCCAGGGCAGCCTACGGTGGCACCGAGAGGGACTTGTCAGGTGCGGCGATGCAGATTGAGCTCGGGAGTCTAATTCAGAAGGTCACCCGCAAAAGGACCATCAGGACGAACGCCTACCACCAGAGAACCGACATTATACTGAAGCTAGCTGAGAAATACCTCGGCCAGAATTTCGACGGTATTACCCACCGTGTTGTGTGGGGAGAGATCCTTCCCCAGGATACCCAACGGCAGGCTCAGAACGAGCAGCTCCTTGTACAAGCCGGAGTCCACTCCAGGAGAACAGCCATGGACGAGATGGGGATAATAGACCCCGACGAGGAGTTCATCAGGTGGCTTGAGGAGAGGGAGAAGATCCTCGAAATGAATCAGGAGTTTAGGGCAGCCTCCACACGTGGCGGAGCGAGAGAGAGAGCGGTTGCCGCGGATATGGAAGTGCCTGAATAATAACTCAAATCTAGGAGGAATTTATGGCAGAAGCCAACAATAAGGACGACCAGGAGAATAAGGAAGTCCCGGAGAACCAGGACAACGCCCCAACGACCGAGGACATCGCCGCCGTGAAGGCTCAGCTCGAGGAGGAGCAGAAGGCCAAGACCGCCCTGGAGGAAGCCATGGCCGCCAAGGACACCAAGCTCGCCGAGCTCGAAGCGGCGCTAAGCGAAGCGAAGCAGGGAAGCGAAGCTTCCACCGCTGAGCTCGCATCGGTGAAGGGAGCCAGGGATGAAGCCGTTTCCAAGTACCTCGGCATGGCCAAAGCCTCCAATCCCCAGGTCCCCGAGGACATGATCACCGGGGAGACCATCGCTGAGATCGACGCTTCAGTCGAGAAAGGCAAAGGGCTTGTCTCTGCGGTCAAGAAGACCCTGGAGTCGGAAACTGCGGCAGCCAAAGTACCTGCAGGAGCTCCAACCAGGGGAGAAACGACCGAAGGCATGGACAATAAGGAGATGATCGCCGCAGGACTTCGTCAAAAAGGAGGAACTAGCTAACTATGAGCATATCTTTAGCAGAAGCATCAAAACTCTCTACCGATATCCTTCTCAAAGGAATCATAGAGACTATAATCAAGGACAGCCCTATACTGCAGGAGCTGCCCTTCATTCAGATTGTAGGCAACAGTCTGAAGTACAACCGTGAGAAGACGTTGCCTACCGTTGGGTGGTATGCACCTGTATCGGGAACGTGGACTCAGTCAGAGCCCGAGTTCGAGCAGGTGACCGCTACCCTCCAGATCCTTGGCGGAGACGCCGACGTCGACAACTTCCTTAAGGCAACCAGGAGTAACATCCAGGACCTCGAGGTTGCCGTCATCGAGCAGAAGGCCAAGGCGGTCCAGCATGAGTTTGAGAACGCCTTCCTTAACGGGTCGGGTGCCAGTGAACAGCCCTCGGGGTTGTATGTCCTGCTTTCGGACACAGCCTGGGTAGCCGATACCGTCACAGAGGTGGGCGATATCGTTGTCCCGACCGAAGGCCTGGAGAACGGCTTCCGGTATGAGTGCACGGCGGCAGCCGGTGATAAAAAGACTCATGCCACCACCGAGCCCACCTGGCCAACCCAGGAGGGAGCCACCGTTGTTGACGACCAGGTGACGTGGACCTGCAAGTACGGTCACCACTTGGGAACGGGAGCCAACGGTGCCACGTTGAGCTTAAACAACCTGGATAAGCTCATTGACCTTGTCAGAGGCGGTAAGCCCGACATGCTCTTGATGAGCAAGCGGAGCCGGAGGAAGCTCCAGTCTCTTATCAGGGCGTCAGGTACAGTCCTCGAGACCCGACCAGGGATGTTCATGGAGCAGATCCAGCTCTATAACGGCATCAGGATAGCCGTTTCCGATTGGATCAAGGACAACTACACCGTCGGCACTTCCACGGGAGTTTGCTCGGCTATCTTCGCCTTCCAGATGGGCGAGGGTGGCGTATGTGGGCTTTCCAGCCCCGAAATGCTGCAGGTGGAACGGCTTGGCTCACTGGAGACCAAGGACGCCACCAGGACGAGGGTGAAATGGTATGTGTCGCTAGCCCTCTTTTCCGGTGTGAAGGCCGCCATGATGACAGGGGTGAAGGACTGATAAAAGCTTGCCAGCATTGCCTGGCAAGGCCACATTTTACACCTCCTGCGCTAGGGGAGGGGGATATCGACCTCCCCCTCCCTCTTATCCCCTCTCCCTTGACGGGAGAGTCCGTCAGCCGACGGAAGGGTGAGGGTGAAATGAAATGTAGTTGCCTGATTTATCAGGCCTAAGAAGGAACAGGTGAGATTATGGATCTAGCAACAATGAGAGCGAGAGTCCGTGAGGACCTCCAGGACGAAGATGCACAGAATTACCGTTGGACCGATGACCAGGCGGACGGAGCCATCGAGAGGGTGGTCAAGGAGTTCTCCATCGTCTACCCCATCCAGCAGCAGGACGACATCGCTACCGTGGAGAGCTCAAGGGAAATCGATATCTCCAGCCTGTCAGGCCTTATTAAAGTGGAGTCCGTTGAGTTCCCCATCGGCGAGAACCCCACCTACTACCAGAAGTTTCGACTCTGGCAGGATACTATCCAGATGACCGACGAAGGAGACGGCAGCGATGCCCGGGTAAAGTGGTACAAGGAGCACACCCTAAATGGATCATCGTCGACCATCCCCGCTCAGTTCGAGGAGCTCATCGTCCTGGGAGCCACCGGATATCTTGCATCATCAGCATCAGTCTATACCGTTGACAAAGCCACCATCGCTGGCAAGTGGGCCACCATCAACTTCTTGAAGTGGGGAGAGCAGAGGCTTGAACGCTACGAGAGCAACCTTAAAGCCCTCAAAGGCCGAGTGATCACCAGGGAGTTCTACAACCTCGACTAATTCTGATGCTGCACCTCGGAATCGTTAAGACCTTCGACAGTGAGAACCACAAGGCGGGAGTCCAGTTAGCGGGATCGCTAACCACCTACCTTGACGATATCGCCGTTGCCACAAACATCGCACCAGAGGCGATGACCGTCGGCAACTATGTCCTGGTAGCCATCCCTGGGGGAAATCCCCGGGATGCTTGCATCGTGGCTTCGTGGCCAGCAGGGAGCTCAGGGATCAGGGACCATGGAGACCTCGACGGTTTAGCTGACGATGACCATTCTCAATATCTTAACGTCTCCAGGCATGACCTGGTAGCAAGACATCCTTTGGCGGTGCTGGATACTGCAGTCTGCAGTGAAACCGAAGCTGATAGTAAGATAACCACCCACAAGAACAATGCCTCAGCTCACCACACCAAGACCACCAACGCCTCTCAGCTAACCGCAGGCGAATTACCCACCGCCAGGATAGCAGTCAATGTCAAGAACGGCAGCCTCACCTTCGTCATCGATGGCGGCGGCGAGGCCATCACCACAGGGGAGAAAGGTCACCTCGAAATACCCTTCGCCTGCACCATTAAACAGGTAACAATGGAAGCCGACCAATCAGGATCAATCGTTGTGGATATCTGGAAGGACACCTATGCCAACTTTCCGCCAACCGATGCTGACTCGATAACGGCGTCAGCTCCCCCGACGATATCCTCAGCACAGAAGTCTCAGGATTCCACCCTTGCGGGTTGGACAAAGTCCATATCCTCGGGTGACATCCTGGCATTTAACGTCGATTCATGCAGCACGATTCAAAGAGTCACAATCAGCTTGCTAGTCGAAAAGACTTAGGAGGGACAAGAACATCACTGCAAAACGGCAGCGAAAGGGGGGAAAGTGAGGAAAACCCTGGAAGAAAACTCAAAAGCCCGTCCTCGCACGTTTTTCAAGGGTATTGTGCCTGAAGAGCTACTCAGCACACCAGAAGAATGGCATGCGTTCGTCATCGGATTCTTCGAGATCCTGTGCCCCTGGCCACCCCGTCACTCAATAAACTCAACAAACCCAATAAACCCCGAATACCACTATTACCTGGCAGGTAGAGCCATCTCGGTGCTGGCCTGGATCGCCATCGCCAAACTTATCCAGGTGGTGTTCTTCTAATGTCATTACGAGGAGCATAGCGACGTGGCAATCTCATGAAAACTTTATCAGCAACCCTCGAATCCGCTCAGAAGAAACCCGACCGCCTTCCTTACGTCGAGGCGAAGGTCTACGACTTCGAGCAGGGGATCAAGAGGCTATCCTGGTCAAGACTCTATGAAGGCAGCGAAGCCGACAATCACCACAGCATCGCCTTCGACGGCCAGGGGAGCATGCACCGCATCAGGGCGGACTCCAGTAATAAGCTCTATCGCCAGAAGATACCAAACCCTAGTCCCCAGTCCCAATTCTCCAACTGGACCCAAATAGCCACGAATTGCCAGGGCCCGTGTGCCATCGCCGCTTATGGAGCCAAGATTTACATCTTCTATCGCACCACAGGAAATGTCCTGTGGAAGTATTATTCCCATAACTACGGCCAGGATTGGTCAGATGCTCAGCTCGCAAGCTACGCCGATGTCCTGTCTATGGCAGCCACATGGTGGGGAACGGGAAACATCGTCGTTTGCTTTGCTGCCAAGGCATCGGAGCTCAATGGTATTGTCCTGGATAGCTCGGACCAGGAGACCAGCCAGCATACCCACAGCGAGCCGATAACCCACCCCCTAACAGCCACCTACGGCATCGGAGCTTCCTTCACCCCGAACCATATTGACGTTGTCTTTGCCGCTAAGGAGACGGCGGAGCCGTACAGTTTCATTGCCCTGTATCGCACTGAGCTCGATAGTAACTACGATTGGCTTGCCTTCCAGTATTTTATCACTGCCCCCGACGGTGAGGACGTCACCTATGAGTACCCCGATTGTCACAACCCTGCATCAGCCCAGGACTACGAGAACACCCAGCTCACCGCGGTGGAGAAATACACCGGCACGACAGCCTATACCAGGCCGTTAATCTGTCACGCCGCCAGAGGCTCAGCCTTCAGCTCCATGGCCTTCACCGAGCCCAAGCCCTTCTTGAACACCAGTTCGAGTTACGGCCTACGGCTCCAGAGCACCGCCACCCATTGGTGGCTGGAACGACCCGACGGAGTCTGGAGAGCCACCAGGGCAGCGGGAACCCCGCTAGATCTCACCCAGGATATTTTGTCATTGCGAGCGGAGCGTGGCAATCTCGTCATCGAGCTCGACAATTCCAAAGCCCAGTACGCCACCCCGCCCGCAAAGCGAAGCGAAGTGGTCTTGAAGTTAGGCTATAAGACTTCCCAGGGAAGCGAAGCGGTGGAGGTGGGGAGGTACTGGATCGATTCCTGGGAATACTCCTCTTCTCTCAACACATCACATATTACTCTTCACTGCCTGGACGGTTGGGGGCTGGCGGATAGGTGGTCCTCAAGGTTCCAGATGCGGTGGCCCGCCGATAAGAGAGTGTGGGAGATCATCCAGGAGATTATCTGCCGGTGGGGAATCAACCTCATCATCCCCGCTGGAGTACCCAAGAGCTCAGCGGTTGATAACCTCTATCCCGACTTCACCCTGCAGCCAGGGACCAGGGGAGACGCAGCACTGAGACGCATCCTTTCGTTCATCCCCGACGCCCTCATATTCGACGGCAACGAGGCCTATGTTAAGGACCTGAAGGACGACGAAGCGAGCTCGTATTCCTACGGTACAGCCCACGTTATCCTCCAGGGTAGTTACGCATCACACATTACGCTATCACGGGCCCGTGCCGTAGGCAGGGACGGTGAAGATAACCGAATCGTTGAAGACGCTTTCGATTGGGCTAGCCTCCAGCTCGGCATCGATATCCTTGAGCAGGACTACGACCCCAACCTTCAATCAGCCGCCAGGGCCCAGGAGAGAGCCGACGCTATCCTCCGGAGGGAGTCATTGCGAAGCCAGGGGGGTCAAATAACCATACCCGTTAATTGCGGCCAGGAGCTCTACGACGTCATCACCGTCACCGATGCCCGCTGCGGGATCTCCAGCAAGAAGTATCGGGTACTCGATATCGAGACTGCCCTCAGCCTTCGCCATCCGTTAGCTAACGGATATCAGCAGAGGTTGACCGTTGGAGCCCCGTAATGATTCGTTTTCCGAAAAAAAGTTCGGGACCGCAACCACCCCGAATTTATGGTATACCTTAAATGAGACTTCAGCCCCACTACTTTTGTCCGAGAGGCGTCAAAACCCGCAAGCGGAAGGGACAGCCCAAAGCCCGCAGGGGAGACGTCAAGGTCTGCTACGTCCGAATCAAGCGTCGGTGGGTGCGAGTGGGAACGATATGCCTTCACTGCCGCCAATTTACCGCCGAAATATGACAGCCCCCCGCCTTCTTTGTTGTAGGGGACAAAGCATGCTTAGAGATGTTAAAAGGATTTAGAGGGAGTCAAACAAGAAAGGAGGAGCATGAGACTAGAGACACCACAACCAATAATCAAAGTCCAACTTGTCCTGGGAAGCCAGGCAGAGAAGGAATATCTAAAGGCCAGGAAGGGTAAGTCCGACGAGGCTTTGGCAGAGGTTGAACAGGTGTTCATCGGCAAGCTAGCCAAGGCAGGATTCCCCTCCATCGGCGACTATCAAACCACCGTTCGTAACTACGGTCATTGGTGGAGAACCTTGAGAGTCATATACAAACAATCAGCCGAGATACTAGACGGCATCCAGGAGATAACAAGAACAGGCGAGGACTGGATAGGCTACACCTTCTATGACCATACCACCATATACGTTCCAGACATAGACCAGGCCGACACCATCATAGACACAGACTACTGCAACCGCCACAGTCTAGAAGTTGTGGCTGACCACACCGACCCTCACGGAGGCTACATCGCAGAGCCAGGAAACTTCGGAGTCATGATCGGTCTGCAGCGACCAGCCTCGGGACAAGCAGTTGCGATGACACTAAGGAAAGTAACAAAGGCCATGCTTCTTAAACACTACGGCATCGACGTTACCATAGACAACAACGAGCTCATGTTCAAAGGAAAGAAGATCTACGGAGGAGCGGGAGCCGACATAGGGAGGGTCGTCATAGGAACTGCAGCTCTAACCCTCAACTTCAACGCCACCCTGGCCAACCGAGTCTTGAAGAAGCGGCCCGACCATCCAACTATCAAAGACCCTCATTCCCTTAACGACCTCTTGGGCCGAGTCATCGACCCCGGGGAAATGCTTCGATACCTTATAGAGGAGTGGCTTGAAACTACCCAAAGCACAACGACAGATAGCGAATGGCAAAAGAAACTCTAAGACCAACAGCAGACGGTGACGCAACCAACCTCACCCCCGTCGGTGCAGCCAACAATTGGGAGTGCGTCAAAGACGTAACCCCCGACGACGATACTACCCGTGTCGAAACGAATAACACTGGCGCCTACGTCAAAGACTTATATGAGATTAAGAACCATACTCTTGCAGAAGGCACCCCTCAACGAGTTGAAATTACTTATAGGATCTACAACAAAGGCTACGTAATCATCAAGCCCGACACCACCGAGTATCCAGGCGAAGTAAAAGAGCCTGGCGGCTGGGGGACCTATAAAACAGTCTGGAACCAGAATCCAGAGACCCAGGCACCGTGGACATGGGCCGACATAGACAAACTCCAGATTGGTGTTGCGCTAATGGCTACAATGACAGAACAGAAGGGCGTATTACTCAGTAAATGCACCCAGGTGAATGGCGATGTGATCACAACCGTTATCCCAACAGTAACAACACCGGACGCAACAGACATCGGCTCCACCTCAGCCAAAATCCAGGGCACCATCGCCGACGACGGATATGAGGCTTGTAGTGAAAGGGGCTTCGACATCAATATACGGGAAGCCGCCCCCGACTGGCTTTCACCCACCAGCCACCTGGATGAAACCGACAAGTGGACAGACGAAACCAAGGGCTATGATGAGAACGATGCAACCTATGCCAACAACGGTCCCCAACCACCAGGAGGAGCCAAGGGAGGCTGGCTCGACTTCATATACGGTAGCTCATTTATGTGCACTGGCTTCAAGATACTGTGCATACCTGGTTCCTCGAGCAGCATCAGTGTACAAGTTGACTTCTACTATGACGACGCCTGGCATACCGTTTATCTCCAAGGTGGCAGCGCAGGTTGGAGGTCACTCACAGGATTAACTCCTCGCATCATGACCAAAGCTAGGCACCAGCAGTCGTTAGGCTATTCCGCTGTAGAACGCCGCTGCCAGGAATTTTACTTTTTCGAAGGGATGATATGGACGGAGGAAGGCAGCTACACCGAAGGCAGCTTCAACCACATCATCACAGACCTAGCCCCCGAGACCAAATACTACTTCAGGGCCAAAGCCAAGAACAGTGAAGGCTGGGGATACGGGGCCTGGAAAAGCTTCACCACCACAGCCCAAGCCCTCGGACGGTCCCACGGCTACGTGATGAGCTAACCCACCCCACCCGAGAACCACCCGACGGAGCGGGAACGGCTACGCCGCCCGCAGGCTCGCCGATGCCGTGGACGGCTCAAACCGTCGCCGCCACCGCACGGCTCGAAGGTGAGGAATTTATACTATCCATGGTCTACCTACCAACCAGCCCAGTACCAACCAGCCCAAGTGTCCCCGGTCCAGTGAATGATTCCATGAACGGTTCCTTCCTTTAGCCGTCGGGGTGCCCACTGTCTTCGCGGGCGGGAGGGGGAAGGGTGCGGGCATCGCCGCCGCCAAAGGTAGCTAGCTCGTCAGCACAGCTCTTCTCCTGGAAGCTCAGGGTAACCGCCTTGAGGCTCGACGGTGGCTTTGGCCCGCTGAGGGGACAGGGTCCGCCAAGCTCCGCCAGCGGCACCACCGCCGTCCTTCGTTGGTTCGCAGTTCGTTTTGCTTGCTGCCCAAGCATCGACCGTTAATCCACCCAAGGAAACAAGCAAGGACAAGGACTCCGTCTGCTACGCATCCACCTCGACCTTGCTTTCACCGGTCAGAACCGCTGACACATTTTATGATTAACAGCCGATTATCAGCTAAAGCTGATTAAACGAACTGCTACCGGGAACGTCACCGAACACGCAGGGAGCTGTGAGGAAGGGGCAGCTCCGTTAAGGTCGCAAAGCCATTCTGGAAATTGCTTCCACCTGTCACTGCCTGTGACCACTACCTCCAAGCCACCAATCAATTTGCAGAACCTTCGCTACACTCAGGCGAGTGGCTTTGCTTCGGTGTGGGAGCGTCCAGCCAGCCGTAAAAAGCCCGCCTGGCTTTTGCGGTAAACCGTCGGCTGTCTGTCCTTAACACACGGTTTCGCTGCACCTGCAGACATGGTTCGCTTCACAGAGAAGGTCGCTTCGCTCCGTCTCGGGCGGTGCGAAATCGCTTCGCTTACTTTCTATACAGCTCGGGTCGCTTGCTCTTCGCATCGCCCTCCAGGTTTCACGGGAACGGAGGGCATAACGGAACGGCTTCGTGGTTCGCTTCGCTCACGGCGGGATGTCCCGCACCCATAAGGTGTTCTATTGCCTGCTGCTTTCCTATTGTCCACGACCGCATCGTCGGCATCGTAATATGGGTCGCCGATGCTCCGTCGCTTCGCGTTCGGCAAGGGTCATGATTCTGTGCCCAGAGGCATTGCATCACGCAGGGGAACCCAACCCTTGCCTTCCCGCAACTTTCGGCAGAATCGGCTTCGCCTAAAGCAGCCATTTCCTAAAGGACTCCTTCTGCTTTTTCTGCCGAAAGCAGAACTGCGAATTTAATCTTTAACTAAGGTACGCAGCCCTTGCTTTTGCTACGGCATCCCTGACTGGTCCTTAATCACCCGCTCTTTCACCAGAGTGAAAGCGCCAGCAGGCAATCTGCTGAGTTTAATTCAGGAGGTGTAGTCATGTCTCAGTCACAGGTTCTCGCTCAGTATCCTCATCTAGCCCCAGGTCTTTGCGGCGCTCTTGAGTGCCCCCGTCTTTGCGTCAGGTCACAGCATTGTGAGGCAGGTCAGCGTCGCGCTCGGCGTCTCTTTGCTGCTCAGCGCAGGCGTCGCAACAATGTAAAGCCCAATCGTGAGCAGCTCCGTGTCTGCAAACTTATTCAGGACGAAGGTCTTTGTCCTACGCTGTGCAATCGCTGTGGTGGCTGTTTCCTGCCTCAGCCCTACGACTCCGTGTCAGAGCTCAAGCGCAAAGCACACAGGCCCCAGTGGGTAATCGGAGCCCTGGTCAGGCTCCGTGAAGATCAACAGGAAATGAAGGAGGTCTCGAAATGAATGTAGTCTCAGCATGGTACCAGGTGTCGGAGCAGAAAGGCGAGCTCATCAAGAGCTCATCGGACGCTTATCACAAACTCCTCGAGCCTCTCTTCAACCCCCTGCAGGAAGAGTTTTACGTTCTTCCTATGGTCGGTCAGGAGTGTGTTGCAGCGAAGCTCTTCATCGGCGGCTTGAGCGCGTCTAGCGTAGATCTCAAGACTATGTTCCGCTACTTACTAAACAACTATCCCAACGCCACCAGCTTCCTGATCGCCCATAACCACCCGAGCGGTTGTATTGATCCTTCCGATAATGACCTGGTGATCACCAAGTCAATAAAAGAAGCCGCTTTGCTTCTTGGTTACCAGTTCCTGGATCACATCGTCTTTTCAAACACAGGTTACTACAGCTTTGCAGACAAGAATCAAATATAAGTCGAAAGGAGGTATGAAATGGTAAAGCTAGACAAGGTATTTGACAGGTTCCCTCAGCTCACAACAGATCAGATGAATGAGCTGGCCCGGCGTAGGGCACTCAGGGCCCTGGATATCATTCCGGATAAAGAGGCCCACCAGGCGGATCTCTGGTTTTCACTCGGCTTCCTCGGAGCTAATCACTTATTCACGCCCTATGTATACCCCGGGCCGAACCCTTATGTCGGGAGGCACCGCAAATGATAGACCAGCTCATTGAAGACATTGATACACCGTCACGGCGGCGGTACTGGCAAAGGCTGTGGCGGTCCATGTCCATCGGACTAGCACGTCAGGCACAGCGGCGATGTGCTCGCAAGCTTGCGGTCGGTCAAGCTTTCGAAGCTGACGCTAATAAATTCGCGGGATCCTTCACAGGATTCCAACGTCAGCTCCGTAGCGAGCATCGCCGTCTGGCTCAACGTCCCCCAATCCAGGAAACGTCGACATACGACGAGCACCTACTAAATTTCAAAGAAGGAGGTTAGTAAATGATAGACACAGCGGAGAATTACAACCCCCAAACGGCGGTTGAGGAGCTCGAATCCCGGCAGGAGGTTCTCCTAAGGTGGCTTGACCATCCTCAGGTCACTAACGATGCCGAGCAGAAACAGGCGGAGGACCTGCTGATCTCCGCCAGGTTCGCTCTCAAACAGGCAGAGGAGGCACGGAAGATGCTCACCCGCCCCCTCGATGAGTCCAAGAAGAGGACCATCGAGCTCTTCAAGCCCTACATCTACAAGCTCAGCAACGGCATCGACGCCCTCAACAGGGCACTTCACGACTACCACGCTGACAAGCTAGCAGCGGCAGAGATGGCCAGGCTCCAGGCCCTTGCCCAAGAAGCTTTACGCATCAAGGCGGCCAGGGACAACGGCGAGGTCATTAACCCATCACCCAGACCCCCCTTGCCCGACCTGCCCAAGACGTCACGCACCCACCTGGGAAGGGTAACATACCGGGAGGATTACGATATCCAGGTTGTTGACCCTAACCTGGTCCCTCGTGACCTATGCGAGCCGTCGATGCCCAGGATACGAGCCAGGGTGAAGTCAGGCGTCACCAACATCCCTGGAGTCCTCATATCCACAAAGTACATACCGACAGCAAGCTTGCAAGGAGGCAAGTGAAAGTCTTCACGGCCGAGTACACCTGCACCTACAAGGTCTGGAATTGCGATACCGAGTACCACCTCGCATTCGTCTGCGATTCCCCAGCCGACGCCTGGGAATGCTTCTTTCATACCCTCCGGCGCGCAGGCAACCGTATTGACATGATCCAAAAGGTCGAATTTCTCAAAGTCGTCGAATAGCCTATAACGCTCAAGGCGCTCGAGCCAATCGAACCGCCAAATAAAAATTAAAAGGAGGTGAGCCAAATTAAACACAGAATGACTAAAGATGAAAGGAAACTCAGGTCGATTCTAATCGCATGGCTACAAGTAAACAAAATAATTAAAGAAAGGAGTGTGAAATGAACGGAAACACAAAGTACCACGCAGAGCTAAAGCTCACCATCGAAGGCCGTGAGGCCAGAATCAACGTCTTCGCCGATACCCTAAACGAGATCTTCGTCGATTTCGGCACCATCTGCAGCCAGTTTCAACCAGAGTGGCAGAACCCGGCCAGGCAAGAAGCGATGAACAACGACAACATCGGCAGGCGACAGGCTATTGCTGCAACGGTCGGCCAACCCACCAGCGCCAGCTCACAACCAAAGTCCAAGGTAGCGCCAAGGCCTGGATTCGACGAGTACTACGACGAGGAGGAAGAGGATTTCGAAACGGGCGAAGTCCCTGTCTGCAAAGGCTGCGGCACGGACGAGAATATGGAGCTCATCACCTTTGCCGACAAGAAGACCGGCGAGCCACGCCAGGCCTGGAAATGCCAGGTCTGCAATAAGTGGCACTGGAACGGCAACGGGAGGGGGAGATAATCCCCCTCCCATCTCTTCTGCCTACAATCCCTCCCCTCTTCTACCGCGGATTCTTAATTATCCAAGCCACTACAACCCCATCTTCTCCATAAATTCTGCTGATTCATCCCTTAGATAGTAAATAAGCTGAAGTTCTTCGCCTTCACTTTTATAAATATAATCATACAACGGACCTTCGATATTCTTTAAAGCGTAGGGTTCTATAATGTGAATAGGAAATCCTATCGAATTAAGAATTCGGACCAAATAAGTCTGAACAAATGAATATCCTCCCCGGAAATCGTTCTCTTTGGCGAATTCGATTATTCCTTTAATCAAAGCCAAAGAAACTAAATGGTTTAGTCCCCTTCCTGTGCTGATTAACCTGCTGATTTCCCCTCGTTTATTTGGAGGAATAGAAGCTATTTCTTTTGGCACTTCGAAGTCAAAATATACTTCTATAGGGAGGGGGTTATCTATTACTCCTCTGACCGTCCCCACCAATTTACCATTGATCTGAGCAATAATATGCACACATTTGTTGTCTAAATCATATTTATCTTTATCGTCCTGGCCGGCTCTTATATAGCCATGTTTTGTGTACACCTCAGTCCTTAGCCGGAACATAGCCTCCAGCTCTTCATCACTATCTGGATATCCCACCCTCAAAGGCGTTGGATTCTCTATTCTTACTATCTCTTTCATTTTCCCTTATTTCCTTTCTAGTACCTTAAATCAGGTACTTCCGGCGAATTAGGGAATTCCAAGATGGGCTGCAAGGTTAACAAACCCATTGGTTCGCAACAGCCACAGATCTATTCCTACCCAGACGGCTACCGCAATCTCTGCCACCAATAAAACTCCTAGCACACAACATACTATTACATAAAGCTTCCTCACAGCTTGTTACCCCCTTTCGTTTCTGGCAGCGCATCACAGACGCAGTTGTAGGAAAATACCTACGAATCTCGTCTTGGTTATGCCAGTATGTCTTTCTTGAGCATACCACACCTTACCTCAACTCTGTCAACACCCCCCATTAGTTTCTTGCAGCCGACCTGCTTAAGCGCGGACGCCTCCACGCCTGGAAATGCCAAAGGCAAGAAGCGGCCCGGGTAACAAGATTGCCACCCCGAGGGCGGAGTCCGAAAGGGCTTCGCCCTTTTTTTATTGAGGCAAACCCCGACCCCGTTTTCCTCAAACTCCTTTCCCCGAGCCCTAGTCCGCCAGCGGCGGCGTCTGCATCGCACTCGCACAACATGGCTAAATGTTGCATAAAAACAACAGTTCGAATCCTAACTGGCCAGCTTTTCCCTCAACACCTTTAGAATTTATTACATCCTCTTTGTTGTATTCAAGCAACGTAGTCAGCGCATCCTGGTCATCATAGTCCTTGTATTTCCACCACAACAGCACTGCATCAAACCCTGTAATACCCTGAAGCTGCCGTGGAATGCCTAGTTGCTGCTCCACTGCCTTAAAACCACCCTTCAGGTTGCACCGCCAGCAGTCATGCATCAGGTCGTGGTGGTGAAAAACATCGGCTAGGTCTATCCCCAGCGAGCTGTGAATAAAGGGCAGGTCAAAACGGCTGCCGTTATAGGTGTAGATGGCACTCACGCCATCTACACCTTTGAGAAGGTTGTCCACAGTACCTCTCTGCCTACCAGTTGCACTAGCCTGCTCTCACTGCCATTGACCAGATAGATGCCAATAACGGTTATATCTGCATAATGGCAGGATAGGCCGGTGGTCTCGATATCTAGATAAGCATCAATTATTGTGTGCTCGGAGCGAATCATCTAGGTTTTTTCCTTGAAATCCTTGGACTTTTAATCCCTAGCGTCTTACGCAGCGTTTCGAATTCATTGGCAAATTTATTGGCAAATTCACGCATTTCGTCAAGCATCTCAACGAAGGTCCTTATGGCCCGTTCGTCTTTTTCCACCTGTTCAGAACCAATGTCGTAGCCAATGTTTAATTCGTCATGCTCTTCTCGCTCTATGAAGAGTTTCTTTTTCCCGAGTGTCCGTTTAATTTCGTTGGCCTTTCTCTTGGCATTTTCTATCTCTTCTTTAGGAGGACGAGGCCACCAAAATCCGACACAAATTCCCTGAGAGTCAGCTTCCAAACCGAAGTATACATACAGATGTGGGTCTTTGTCTGGGTCTTCTACTTTTGTCCATCCCTTATCTTTGAAAGGGAAGTCAGAATAGCGTTTTGTCGAATCTCTGGTATCGCTCAGCTTAAAAGTGACAGGCGGTTTATCTCTCATAACCCTAATGCCTTTAGCTTCGGCATTTACAATTACTTTTTTCATGGTAGTACTTATTTCGGAGCAAAGCTCCTCCACCTCGTCCAATGCCTTAATTACATTATTGCCGAACCATTTCTCTTCGAATCCGGTGGGACCTTTTATGTTCATATGCCTAGCCTCCAGTAACTTAATTGTTGCATCTAGTAGCTTCAGTGATGTATTTTCTATGCCATTTTTCCCTTGCAAGTCTTTTCTTATCTCCCTCAGCCATTGCCAGACCTGTGTCCAACTCCTCCAATGGACACGGACCTTGGCATCTTGTAACTTCTTTTCCAATTTTTTTTCAGTATCACGAGCGACTGGGCTTTGGTCATCCCTGGTCAAGAGAAAATAAGCAAACTTCCTGCCCGTCTGTGTCGCTTCCTTATACCCTTCTATGAACTGCGGTTTTAACTGTTCATCCTTGTCCGGGTCGCTATCTGTCTTAGCCTCAATAAGGATTAGATTAGCAGGAGTCGTAATACATACGTCTGGACGTTTTTCATCAATGCGTTTCCACAAGGTGATTTTAGCCGATTCTACGGCCTTAAAGTTCGACTTTTCTATTTCGGCAAACACTACGTCTTTTTCACTTGGTGGCCGCGTGTCTTTTGCTAGTTTCTTGAGGAACGGCAAAAGCACGATATCTCTTGGAAGCATCGCGAGTGCCCCAAATACCCGCGAAGTAAGCTGGTTCTCATTTACGTCGTACTTGTAACGTGTCTCAGCCTCGTAAATGAATGCTTCTTTTTCTTCCATCTTGTGTCACCTTCTATATGTCTCTGATCGTTCTAAAGCTTGCTCTTGCCTAGACAACTCTTTTCGCATTTCTTTCTTCCTTACTGCTACTAGTATTGGGATTTATCGTTGTCCTACCGCACTTTGAGCATCTATATCTGGGTACCCATTTCCCTCTACCCTTCATTATCCAACCAGCTTTATGCATATATCTATGCCCACAATCAGGACAAACAACTTTTAATTTCTTTTCCATTATCCGACAACTAATACACTTTTTAAGAGTCAGTTTCCCCACCTTGTAATCTCGATTCATTAAGCCAAGCTTTCTGATCTTTCTGAGTTTCTAATAATTCATATTTACTTACCATAATTCCTTCATAATGTTGTTCATCCAGACAAAACTTTCCCCAATCATAAGCATACCAATGATCATCGCTATGTTTCACTAAAAGCCAGCAATGATCGCATTCGAAAAAAGTTTCATTTTCCACTGAAAGATTGCCCCACATAATTTGATATTCATACCCTCTAGCCTCACACTGCCCAATCATATCAAGTGTTGCATCAACACAATTATATTCATATATTCCTTTTGGTTCGCCGACTTCAAAATGATAACCTTGATAAGCTGAACAACCGCAAAAAATTAAAACTGCCACGATTAGTATAAAGAGAAACTTCATAAAATTTTTTATTCGCATTACTTGTCCTCCTTCCCTTCTATTACTACTACCTTCATCGACATACCTGGCCAACCAAGCCCAATGCCTAGAATATTCTCCTAAATCTCACCTTACTACCCACCCAGTGCAGATACTTTTGCGATTGCTTATCCTGCGATTGCCAGAGCCCCATAGGTATCCACGAGTGGGAAAAACAGCCAATATACTCCACTGAAAAGTAGCGCTCCGAGTACTATGCCTCCTGTTACAGCTGAGGCAATCGCTGTCCCTCTTTTGTCGGGCTCACTCTGGGTTGCTGTTACAATGCCGGAGTAAATAGCCAAGACTGAAAACGCGATTGACGCGAACCAAAGACACTCTGGGAGCCAATACATGATGTCACCCAACAAACCAGCGACCAGGTGCAACACAAAAGTAATCACTGCAACTATCGTATAGCCTATGTGGTATTTCATCTTCTACCTCCTGTCAATTGCCAGTCAACAACTAGAATACCACATCAAATGCAAGCCTAGAAATGCCAGCAATGCAAGAAATGGTACTGGAATAACGAAAACGGGAGGGGGCGCTGAGCCCCTTCCCACCCCTTCTATTTAAGGCTGCCTGGTAAAGGTCGTGAGTTCAATTTCGTTCTGGTTCTTCACAAATATCCCTTACTTTCTCAATCCCAAGAAATCCAGGTCGTATCTCTCAATCAGTCCTTCATCGGCGAAGCTGAAGTACCGGCTTACTCTCGCTCTATATCCGCTTCAAGCGCTGGGTGAAATCCTGATATTCGCTCGCTCTTAGCAGTTGCAAGAACAAATCATACCTTTTGAAAAAGGGATTTAACCCTTTCATGGCTGGCCGAGTTAACAATCTGGCAAAATGTGCATTGGGGAACGTGATAGGCAGAGGCGCCATCCTCCTGAAAGTCTATTCTTCCTCAAGGTCTTGATAGCTGCTGAATTGTGTCAGCGCAGATTCGAGGTTATCAGCGATTTCCCGAGCAAGGATTTCCGGGGCAGGTAGGTTAGCTGTTCCACATAGTCGCCATAGCTTACACCGTCATCGCGGAGCACATGGCAATACTTCCATACTTTTTGGACGATGGCTGATGATTCATTTGTCATATCAACACTATCCTTTAAAATATAGTCGAGACAATGAGCATTTGACAAAAGTAAAGGTGTATGATACCTTATTAACAAGCGGGTAAAGCCTGCAGTGTGTCTTGGGTGCTTCCTTCCATCGGTTGGCTATGAGCCCAGGAAAAAGGAGGGGCATTGTAGGGTCCGCTCTTTTATTATCTTCTTACCGTAAATATTCGGTCTCATAGCTAATTTTATCTTTGAACATATCATACCATTTTACATCATCACGTTCGTATTTCCGAAAGATTCCCCAACAAAATAGGTCTGCAGCCTGCAACTCGGCGCTTTCTACGGAGATAAGATGATAAATATCAAATGCTGTATTAAGAGGGAGTAATGCCTCGACTTGGTTGAAGAGGTATTGATTGAAATCCTTGGTTTCCTTCTTATTTTTGGATCTATCAACTACCATCACAACATTTCTTTCCACAGTTGAAAGCGGTAGTTTTTCCAGCAAGAAGCGGGAAAGGAAATTGTAAAGTTTCTTTTTACCGATTTTTGTCTTAAGGTTTGCTTCTACTCGGCTTTTGTTAAGAGCCAGGGTATAGATAGACCAGTCATCGCTCTTGATATTTCTGAGAAAATATTTCTTGATTTTCAATGTGGTATTTGTTCCCTTAAGTTCTTCAATACACCTTGACTTGCTCTTACTTCGATTCAGTTTATTCTTCAGTGTACGCCTTACGGCCTTGCCAAACTCTCTCCGTGCGGTGTTAGAGTGACAAACCAAAAGCGTGATGACGAACTTCTTAGTAGTCTTCTTCTTACTGTAATCAAATCCGAGGTCACCCGATTCGTCAAGGTATATGAACATTTAACTCTTACCCGTGACGTTTTGTTACTCTTCTTTCCAAACGTTGCTCTCCCTCAAGAATGCTTCAACCCACCTCGAGCCTACCATAAAGCTCCAAACTATCCTCAACCCTAGCATATCCTCTACCTACTCATCCGGGAGAGGAATCCCCAACCACCACCAGCCCGAAAATTATCGCGAGAAGCGAAGCGAAGCATATAAAGCGAAGCGTTTTCACAACATTGCACAGTATACCACAGGCCCCCTAATGACCACGCCAGTCATCAACATCAGGATGACGCAAAGCGTAAACGAAGATTGCCACCAGGATAATCAGGCATAGGATAATATCAGGTCTCACTCCCCACATCATACCACCAAGATTATTCATTGCCGAAACTCTCCCCCTTTGCCCAGCGAGTAGCTCGGCCATGTGGGTTTGGAGGAAGCAAAGCGACCGTAGGATCTCGCTCAGGGCAAGCTCAGCGCGGCAGTTCCAGGATAAATCCCCTCTCCCTTAATGGGAGAGCCGTGCAAAACCTTATGTAAAGGGTAGGGTGCTGACGGCAGTGGGTCAGTTTGAAATATTTCATTAGTACGGCACTACTTGGAATGTTAGGGTGCCGTTCCCTACTTGATATTCGACATATTTGAGAGGCAAACATCGACGGTTATCTGCATTGAATTGGCGGAGGGCATTTGTGGTCTGGCTGTAGGTATGAGAGGTTCTGCTTGATGGTGGCAAGACGACCAAGGCGGGTTGTATATCGCTAATTCTATTGGGGATATAATACTGCTCAAGCCAATCAACGTACCTTTGTAATTGGAATATATTATCAGGATTGGCTTCATCAGCCTTTAATTCGGTAGAAATAAGTGTTCTTGTGATGTCTTTCGAAGTATCTAATAATACATCTATTCTTTGCATCCCTACTCCGCAAGACACTTCATTCCCAATCCATTCTAATTGTAGGGTATCTAATAAACAGTTATCCAAACTTGGATTGGTCTTTTTACCAATATTCTGCACAATATACGTTTGCAAGTGAGATTCAAAAGCCTTGCCTTCTGTGTACTTCTCTATTAGCCTTGGCAATATGTCTATTGGTTCTTGTCTCCCTATGTAAGCATGAGGGGTTGTTGAAAGCTGAATTTCTTGATTTTGGACGTCCAAGGTGAAGTTTGCACCCCCTAACGGTTGGCGATTGTTCTTGTCCCTAAGAAGTTTGAAAAGGCGTTCGCTTTCATAGACGGTAATCATTGTATTGCCCCTGTTGCCCTTTAACTTCCTGTAGATTAAACTCCAGAGCATTTGGTGTGGTGACTGGATGTATTTTATCTCATCGAGTGTTTCCCATTCAGTAACACCCTTGGCATATACTTCATACGGCTCGACCAACGTTCTGTAAGTTAGAGATTTCTGGAGTTGGTACTTAAGAAACTGGCCGGAGTCGTTGTTATCTAGAAATGAAGGGGCTTGTTTAACTTTGAATATCCCATAAAACTTCCCTTCATAGACTCCTTGGGATTTGTTTTGCTGCAAATAAAATATTACGTAATCGCCTTCCCTTACCCTTTGTGAATCTGCCATCATACTGACTAGGTTGTTTTCAGTGGTACTGGCAAGAGTTGAATTAGGTTTAGCATTGAAGTCAATGTGTGCATCCTTGGCACCAGTCCCACCAAACTGGTACTCCAAGTGATATTTAAATGTGGTGGTGTCAACGATAAATACATGAGTTGTTGCCATACTCACTTCTCCTCCCTGTGATTTTTGGTTAACCCTTCAGTTCTCTTTGAAGGGAGTTTTTTGAAAACAAGAATATACTCGTGCTTGAATATGTAGAACCCTCCTACTAAAGCACGATAACGCCACAACTCTTCCTGACTTCTTTTAGCCCTAGTTTCATCAAAGTTCTTCACAATGATGCTTCTTAATAGATAACCTCTCTTTAGTACTTCATTCATACAATAAAAACCTAGTGGAATCCATTCACCCTTTGTGTATTTATCTCCTATTACAACAGTAAAGTAGCGATTTACTTCTAACAATGGATTTACGTTGTCCACAACCCGCCCGAACATATCTAAGAAGTCTTGAACGCTAGTGGCTCTTGAAAGGTCTCGTTTATCATCTGAGAAATTTATGATGTCGTGATATGGTGGATGAGCTATTATCAATTGGCACTTCTTTATTCGGTATTTGTTAGCGATTTCATCAATATTTATCGTAGCACTGTCGCCACCCACAATATCTGTAACCACATTATGTACATTTTCCTCTTTATTAACCAATAACCTAGCTTTTTCTACCACATCACCGTTCAACTCGACTCCGATTCCATTTCTTCCTAATCTTCGACACTCGATGAGTGTTGTTCCACTACCCACAAACGGGTCAAAAATCCAATCCCCTTTTTTCGTGTACCTTTTCATCAGTTGATTGGCTATCTGCGGAACAAAATTCCCCCAATACCAGCCAAGATGACCACCCGAGGTATCTCTCTTTTTCATTATCCAAAGGCTGTCTGTGATTATGTCATCATATTCCTTCCACCTAAGAAGATTAATATCATTTATCTTACCAACTTTAGTGGCATTGAAACTTTTCACTAACCTTTTCAGGTAATAATTGGCTCTAGGAAGGGTATGCGATTCGACTATTTGGTCTAGTTCAGATAATAACACCTCTTTTCTAATGTCAATCAGTTGACCATTTCCCCGCACTTTTATGAACCCGTGGTCAGTCTGTAGTAGCTGAATAGAATTTCTTAACGCTGTTACTCTATTCTTCAATTCAACTAAATCTTCTGTTTGGCCAAGAGTCATTAGATATTCCGGCAAGCTATCGATAGTATCTACCTTAGCATTTTGCCCTCGAGACAATATATCCGACTCGTCAAACAAAGTCGTCTGTATTATTGTTGGACTCTTAGCCATCTATATCCCTATCGAATATTCCTACTTCTTTTTCTGTATTGCAGTTAACAAGGTTATACAGTCTTCTTCGGATACTTCCCTAATGCCTGTCAGAAAATATAGCCCCCATCTCTCTTTGCCTTGGGCAAACTTAAGGTGTGGTATCACATCGCCAGCCTTAACTCTACCTTCCCACACAATAGAAATTGGCAACCTATGAGGGAATCTTTCCCCACTTCTTGAGTTCCAAATTGGAATATCACTGAAGAACTCTTCGCCAGTTACCTTGACCACAGGGCCAAATTCGGAGACACTACCTCTAAGGCCGCCGTACCCGGCTCTTTTCTTGCTGATGTAAAATATTATGGTATCCCCCGGGTGGATTCTCTTGGCTAGCTTGCTACGTCTTTCCTGTAAACCAATTAACTTACGCTTCAATGTCTCTTGAAGATTATCTTCGGAAATGGTGACTATATATTTCTGAGCCACTTTTTCACCTCCATCGTATTGATTTTTATCATGCTATCACGCTTAAGGACTCTTTTCAATACAGCGTAAGGAGGTTAGTACGGAAAGAGGATGTTGAGAAGCTCAAGTAACCCCGACCAAGGGCCGGTTAATCTGCTGGTTCTTGATAAACGGGGTGTGATTGAATAAAATAGCGGATTGTGCAGCTACTCATCGGGTAGAGATGGGGGAAGAAGGAGGAAATTGAAGATGATATTCTTGATTCAACTCGAGCATGTTCAGGGGTTTCTGGTTACTTATCTTGTCCGAGCAAAACACTTAATTGATGCGAAGCACAAATTAGACAAGTGGCTATTCGTCGCGTTTCCTAAAAAGAACGGTGAATGGTACATATCATCAGATCGGGAGGGTGTAAGGATTCAAACTATCGCAGAGATTCATTCCCTCGATGACCTAACAAACTTGATTCCACTAATAAAGTAACGGCCGTAGCAACAATCCTCGGTTTTGTTCAACCTCTGCTTGCCTTCAAGGAATATGAGTCGCTTGGCACAGTCTGCAATGTCACTTTAAGCCCCTTCACCTGAAAGCCAGTCTTACGTACAAGACAATCAAACATCCCAATCTTTGTTCGAAGTAACAATATAGCAGATTGTTAAATTATCTTCATTACACAATCTAGCGGATTGTGTAACAAGCCATCCTCAAACCTAGCACATCTTCCACCTACTCACCCGGAAGCGGCGGAGTTATCATCGTGATCGTGATCTTCGCTGAGCTGGAGAGGGGAGGCTCTTCGGTTGCCACGGTGGGGGAGTCCCCAACCAGCAGCAGCCCCAAAATTATCGCGAGAAGCGAAGCGAAGATCAAGAAGCGAATTTTTCCCATAACAGTACAGATTTTACCACAGAAAACCCTTGACAACCACACGCCTAACTGCTACACTTTGTTCGTGGTTTCTTCGCCTCTTGTTGTATCTCTAAGCCCTGACAGGGCTGAAACAGGGGGCGGCAAGCAAACCTATAAGCCGAGTTCTGTGCCCTGAATTTCCTCCGAAATCAAAGATTTCGGTGGTATCAGGGTGGTGACCATTCATCTAGCCTTGATGTTACCATCAAGGTCAAGCGACCTACCCGGGGCATCGGCCGAGCACCTCAATCGCCCTCTGTTTGGTCTTGCTCCAGGTGGGGTTTGCCCAGCCAGCCAGTCACCTGGCTGCTGGTGAGCTCTTACCTCACCATTTCACCCTTACCCTGTGAAATGGCTAAACCTATTTCACGGGGCGGTATGTTTCTGTGGCACTTTCCGTAGGGTCACCCCTCCTGGGCGTTACCCAGCACCTTGCTCGGTGGAGCTCGGACTTTCCTCCCTATACACAAGGCATAGGGCGATCACCCGGTTTACTTACCACCAATATTAATTTACATTTAATTGCGCTGCAGGTCAAATTGCTAATTTTTCCAGACAGGATGTATGATAACAATTTGAATGTCTTGAAAGGATATTGAGGATTAAATGAAAGTAAAAACTGAGAAGAAAGGCAAGGTATTTACCGTAATCATAAACCGTCCTGAAGTGAGAAACGCAGTGGATAGGGAAACAGCCGAAGCACTTTCACAGGCGTTCAGGACCTTCGAAGAGGACGATTCCTCATATGTAGCTGTGCTCTATGGTGAAGGAGGAAATTTCTGTGCCGGGGCTGACCTTAAGGCAATCATGGAGGGTAAAGAGAACCGTGTAGAAGCTGATGGTGATGGACCAATGGGACCTAGCAGGATGCGACTATCCAAACCTGCCATAGCTGCGGTGTCGGGGTATGCAGTTGCCGGAGGGCTTGAGCTGGCAATATGGTGTGATATCCGTGTGGTTGAGAAGGATGCTGTATTCGGGGTTTTCTGCCGCAGATGGGGGGTGCCACTTATGGATGGAGGCACAATTCGGCTTGCTTGCTTGATTGGACTCAGCCGTGCTCTTGACATGATATTGACCGGCAGACCAGTGCCATCAGACGAAGCCCTGTTAATGGGGCTTGCAAATAGGGTTGTCCCGAATGACGCTGCTAGAGCAGAGGCGGAAAAACTGGCGGCACAAATAGCCGAATTTCCACAGATTTGCCTGAAGCATGACCGGCTGTCCACGTACGAAGGTCTCAATCTGAGCTTTGACGAGGCAATGGCCAACGAATTTCGTCACGGAAAGGCGGTTATTGGTAGTCTCGAGACGTTACAAGGCGTAGAACGTTTTACACATGGGGCTGGAAGACACGGGAAGTTTTAAAAGATAACCTCCTGCGGTAAGTTTTACTTGTCATCCAATACAAATTCACTGGATTCTATTCAAACGCCGATACATTGCTTTGTTGCTGTTATATATCTTCAAGAATTCGTGGAGTAGCTCGCGGTATATCGTTCTATTTTCGGGATTTGGATAGTATGTGTTTGAGTATCGAGTCAACCGGGGAATATCATCAAACGTGATATATCCCAAAGCAACTGAGGCAATAAGTGCAGCGCCACGGGCGTTTGCCTGCATAGGATTTTCCACCTGCCTGATTGTCCTATTAAAGACATCGGCAAAGATCTGGCACCAGACGTTGGATAGAGCACCACCTCCGACAAAGTTTAATGTATCCATCTTTCTCCCGATGAACTTTTCAACATATTTAAGGTTCCATCGAGTATTGTAGGCAACACCCTCAAAAAATGCCCGAATAATATGATCCATATTGGTAGTCATGGACACGTTATATAGCCCTGCTCTTAGCGTGGTGTTATCAACCGGGCTCCTTTCCCCATTGAGCCAGGGGGTGAAGATTAACTTATTGCTTCCTGGAGGCACTCGCTGTGCGATTTCGTCTAATTTCTTATATACCTCTGGAGGGGGCTCGTCAGCCCTCAGCTGGTTTTTATGGTAAATAATATTATCTACCAGGAATGGTAAAACCCCTCCTGCGATATCCTGTTCATTTATACACTGATACTTGCCGGGGATTGCTGCAGGAAGTGATGCAATAGAATGAAACATGTCTGTTTTCTTGAATGGCACAATGCATTCAACCCATGACGATGTACCAAGGTAGAGGTGACCTTCGAAGTCCCTCACTGCCCCAGAGCCAACAAGCGCTGCCTGGTGGTCAGCAGCACCCATAACAACCTTTACATCTTGCCCCAGCCCGATCTCATCCGCCGCCTTTTTGGAAATGGGTCCTAGAATATCAGTGGATGATTTCAAAGGCGGCAGTTTGTTTTTATCAATTTTCAGTCTGTTTATCAATTTATCGTCATAGTGAATATTGTTGATATTTCTTATATCGGTAACCCAATAGAGAATTGTGGAATCGTAGGAGCCGGCAAATTCACCGGTGAGCCGCAGGTTTAAATAATCCTTGCTTTCCAAAAACATGTGCGTTTTTTCGTAGATTTCAGGATACTCATGTTTTACCAACAAAACATGGGCGATATCATCCTTCCCCGATAAAGTAGGTCCTCCACCCGTCTTGGGGATCCATCTTAAAACATTAAATAGATTGTATCCCGAAATACTGGGGAAACCTCCCATCAACTCTCTAACATAAGGAGCGCCGCGAGAATCCATCCAGGTAAGTGAATTCATCAGGTGATGACCATCAGAGTCTACAGCAACGGTGCTGGACATCGTGCTTGAGACACATACCGCAACAATATCGCTTGGGGGAACGACGCTTTTTTTAATCAGTCGTTTCGAGGTCTTGACCAGGGCATTCCACCACTCATCCGGGTCCTGCTCAGCACCCCCATTCGGCAAGAAATATACCGGTGTCTTTTCGGATTCGAAATCTACAATTTCTCCATGTATGGAAACTATTGCTGTCTTAACGCCAGACGTTCCGTGATCGATTGCCAAGATGTACTTCTTATCAGTATCTTCTTTTGCCTTTTTCCCTCGCGGCATACTCTCCTCCAAATGTCTAACCAGAAAAGCAATGCGCTATGTAGTATAGGCAAACTTCACACTCTTTTATATATCCATCTTTTTGACGTTACCATTTTCATCTACCATTTCAGCAATCAATCCTCCGAACGATCCTCCGCCTTCCTTGGCCTTATCAAGCTTTATAACCTGCGGAACAAGGTCCAGGAAATCCTGTGGATTTATGCATCCCTCGGGAGGGAATACCCCCTTTTCGGTAATCTTTCCTTGATGCATAAGGATTGCCCCTATAGCTGCTGGAACTCCGGTGCCTTCTCCCAATGCCTGACTTTTGGAAGCCATGTGGACTCTATATTCCCGGTGTTTCCCGTCTTTCCTGCCTTTTATAACTATTGAACAGCAACCACGTTGTATACCAAAATTGGTTTCTTTCAGTATTCTTTCCCTTTCTCTAAGGATATAAGCAACGGCGAAATCATACGGTATTACAGTTTGTCCCTCCACATCCAATGGTTCTGTGCTGGAAAGGCCTAACCTACACATATCTCTTGTCAGGTCGTAATATTCATTTGGTATCACAGAACCTTTGTTGGTGACTTCATTACACTTGATGTACTTTGGGAGGGTAACCTGCTCCGGGTGCGGGTACGGATATACCGGTACTTCACCCAGTATAGGGAACTGGAATGTTTGGCGAAGTGCTATTCCATCCTCTCCGAAGTATTTGACCGTCTTTAGCCTCCCATCAAGGAACATCGGGATATCTATAGACATGGAATGGAATCTGTGACCAATTACGCCTTTCCCCTCCACCGGCTCACCACCGTGGGCATGGAAGATGCCAATAGAATCAACTTCGTCCAGCAATTGCTCAGCAACAAATCTTGCAATCAAGTTCGTAGCGCCAGGGGAGCTGCCCATTCCAATCACTGCAGTAATACCAGCTTTCTTGGCAGCATCATCCATCTTGAAGATATCAGCAGTTACGTCAACATCGTCACAGATATCCACATAATTTATTCCGGCATCGATAACCGCTCGCACGACATTCTTCACAGTCTTATAGAATGGTCCTACGCAATTAAGCACAACATCAGCGTCCTTAACAGTATTCTTTATGCTCTTTTCATCCTCAGCATCAACTTTAACAGCGGAGACCTTCTTTGACCCCAGTTGAGCAACAAGTTCTTTCGCCTTTCCAATATTAAAATCGCCAATAACGACTTCTGAAAACTCGTCATTGGATGCAAGTGTTTTGACTGCAGTAGTCCCTACTGTTCCACAACCTCCGAGAACAATAATTTTTGTCATCATGAACCTCCCCAGTTTTTAATCAAATCTTAATTTTAGCTACGCTTAGTCACCCTACCATCTCATCCTGACTATGACCCTAAGCGTCATTCGACGTATAATATTCTATTACAACTGTCACACTGGACTAAATTACCAGCTTTAGCCTTTTGCCATTGAGTTGTGGGCAAGGTAATGTGGCATCCCTGGCATCTCCCGCCTTCCACTTTAGCTACGGCTTGCTCTTTGGTCGTCCTGATTTGTTCATACAGGCTGAGTGCTTCTGGGCTAATTTGCCTGGCTAGTTCTTCACGGTCCTGGTGGAGACCGGTGAGCTTGGCTTCCACATCTGACTTTCTCTGGATGAGCATCTGTTGCTTTTGCTGCCACTCCTTGGTTACCCTTTTCAGTTCCTGGCTGATGTTTTTTATATTAGATTGAATGTCCTCCGCCTCGCTCATTAACTCTAGTAATTCATCCTCTTTCTTGCGGACCTTTTTGCCAAGCTCTTTGCTCTCGAGGTCAAGGTTGACCAATTCCTTGGGGTTTTTGAGCTTGCCCCCGTAAAGCTTATCATTAATTTGTTTCACCTTCTGTTGAAGATCCTCTAGCACCCATTCAGCTTCTTTTTGTCTTTTCCCCGTGTCTCTCAGTTCCGCTTTTTTTGAAGCGAGGTTAGATTTAACTTTAGCTAAAGGTTCATCATTGGTTAGCTGAGTTTCAATCTCATCTAGTTCTTGTTGGCTTCTTTGAAGTTCGCGGTCGATGTATTGCAGCGTATAAAGCTGCGCTGGCGAATTCATGTTGTCGTTTATTTTAGTAGGCAACATAGGTCGTGTCAAAAAAATGGTTAATTTGTGATGCTGGATTGAAAAAAGGGGTATAATAGTAATAAAAACGAGCAACCTGGATACAGTATGGATGAAGGAAGCCTTCAGGAATTAGTACACGATAAGCTGGGCGATTATCTATTTATCGCTGTTTCTAACCGTGAGCCTTATATCCATAATTGGGTAGGAGAGGAAATCAAGTGTGTTAAACCAGCCAGTGGTCTTGCTGTAGCATTAGACCCGGTGCTGCAAGCTTGTGGTGGGTTATGGATTGCCCACGGCAGTGGGGATGCTGATGTCGATGTGGTTGATAAAGACAATAAGATCCAGGTACCTCCAGAAACACCTCGTTATACCTTGAGGCGGATATGGCTATCTAAATCCGAAGAGGAGGGCTATTATGATGGTTTTTCCAATAGAGCTCTATGGCCATTGTGCCATATAGTTTATGTGAGACCCGAATTTAGGCAACCTGACTGGGATGTTTATCAGAAGGTTAACAAACTGTTTGCCCAGGCTGTTATCGAGGAAATTAATGATCAGAAAGCGTTTGTTTTTATTCAAGATTATCATTTAGCTTTGGTAGCTCACTATATTAAGGAGCAGCGTCCCAATGTTATAACTGCTCAGTTCTGGCATATTCCGTGGCCAAATCATGAGGCTTTCAGAATTTGTCCCTGGCGGGAGGAGATTTTGCAGGGGCTTCTAGCTAACGATTTGCTGGGATTTCACACCATGTATAACTGTAACAACTTTCTAGAGACTGTAGACCGAGAGCTCGAGTGTAAAATTGAGCGGGAAAAGTATGCTATTACCAGGGGGGGACGTACTACGGTGGTACGCCCCTTTCCTATCAGTGTTGCCTTTGATAAAATATCTGGTCGGGCTAGCAGCAGGCATGTAACTCACCAGGCGGAACAGCTAAGGCACTTTTATGGCTTAGGAAGCGAATTTATCGGGCTGGGTATTGATCGCATAGATTATACCAAAGGTGTACCAGAGAGGTTGAGAGCAGTGGATCGCTTTCTGGAGAAGTATCCTGAGTATGAAGAGCGATTGACTTTTATTCAGGTAGGTGTGCCTAACCGAATGCGAGTCGAAGCATATCAACGTATAAACGACGAAATAGATGAACTGGTAGACAAAATTAACTGGCGTCATCAAATTGGACATTGGAGACCTATAGTCTACATTAATGAGTATTGTACTCAAGATACTCTGGCAGCACTGTCGAGGCTGGCTGACTTTTGTATCGTCAGTTCTCTTCAAGATGGGATGAATCTGGTAGCCAAGGAATTCGTTGCTTGCAAAACGGATAGAGATGGTGTGCTCATCTTAAGCCAGTTCACCGGAGCGGCTAGAGAGCTTCCTGAAGCGTTGTTGATCAACCCTTATTGCATTGAGGATACTGTTGAAAGTATAAAGCAAGCTCTGGAGATGCCTCGTGAGGAGAGACACAAGCGAATGTCCAGGCTGCGGAAGACGGTGCGTAGCAACAATATTTATGATTGGGCGGCTAATATTATCACCGAAATAACTAAATTTGAGTTCCCTGAGGCATGACTTGCTACTTGCCTGACTGTTGGGAAGAAGTTGCCTCAAGGACGAAAACAGCGTCTCGAGTAATTATCTTTCTGGATTATGATGGAACGTTGAATCCCGTAGCATTACGCCCTGAGTTGGCCCTGCTGCCCCCTAAGATTGGAGAGATTCTCAGAAAGCTTGCTTTTCGTAGTAACTTTGAAGTGGGCATAATCAGTGGCAGAAGTCTGGTCGAAATTAAGGCACTTATAGGGTTGGGGGGATTGGCATACGCTGGCAATCATGGTCTGGAGATAGAGTGCTGTGGAGAAGCTTTTGTTCATCCCATGGCCACAAAGGCGTCATCCTTGCTTAGCGAACTCTATTCGCAGCTTGTGGAAAAATTGGCTGGAACTAACGGCATTATCCTGGAGGACAAACAATTTAGTTTAAGCGTTCATTACCGGCTGGTGGCAAAACCTGAGGTGAAAAAGGTGAAGGCACTATTCAGGGAGGTAGTTGAGGCTTCGGAAAAACAAGGGAAGGTCAGGGTTACCGAAGGGAAAGAAGTTATCGAGGTAAGACCGCCTGTTGATTGGGATAAAGGCAAGGCAATAGAATGGTTATTAAGTCATTACCAGGCTGAAAACTCGGTGGTCATCTTCGCTGGCGATGATGTTACTGATGAGGATGGATTTAACTTCGTGAATCAAATAAATGGCATCTCCATCCGAGTAGGTGAGGCGACTGCTCTCACCTGTGCTGACTACTATGTTCACTCCCCTGAAGAACTTTGCTTGTGGCTGGAAAAACTAGCTGAATCAGGAAGTGCTCCCTAGTCGTACTCCTCTTCTTTCCACCGTTAGCATCGATTGTAATGTGTTTTCTGGTGAGTTTAGTATTGTATAATAGCAAATGAATACAGCCGGGGAATGAATTGTCACACGATTCTTACGATGTTATCGTAGTAGGAGCAGGTCCTGCAGGAAGTTACACTGCTTATGGGTTGTCTTCTCGGGGTCTTAAGGTGGCTGTCCTGGAGCAGAAAGAAGCTCCGGGAATTGATATTTGCTGCACCGGCATTGTTAGCCCTGAGTGTTTTGACTCCTTTGGGGTTGGTCCTGAAGTAGTATTAAACAAGACAAGCACGGCTAAGCTATTCAGTCCTTCGGGCAAGAGCTTGAGACTGGAAAAGAAGGGAATCGAGGCCTATATTGTTGACCGGGCTTCCCTGGACGGAGCGATAGCTGCGAAAGCTATGGCTGAAGGTGCTGATTACTTTTGCTCTCTTCCAGCACTAGAGGTCAACATTGACAATGAGGGAGTGGAGGTTGAAACTCCTCGTTTAGCGTTCAAGGCTAGGGCGGTAGTCATCGCTGCTGGTTTTAAGCCCGGCTTCACCAGAAAACTCGGTTTGGGGAGCATTGCCCATTTTGCCATTGGTGCCCAAACTGTGGTTGAAGTTCAGGGCGTTGAGGAAATTGAGATTTATTTCAGTCAAGAAATAGCGCCGGGATTTTTTGGCTGGCTTGTCCCTATTTCAAACGGCACAGCTTTAGCCGGCGTGCTCGCTGCAGCTCATGCCAAATTCTATCTGGAGAAATTACTGGCTAGCCCTTTTTGCCAGGGGAAGGTAGTACGACAGGAAACAGAGATGAGACAGAGAGCCATTCCCATGGAGATCTTACCTCGAACCTATGGTAACAGGTTATTGGTCGTTGGAGATGCTGCTGGACAGGTGAAGCCAACCACGGGAGGGGGAATATATTTCGGGCATCTCGCTAGTGAGGTCGCAGTTGAGGTGCTATCAGAGGCGTTTGATAATGGAAGCTTGGAAGCAACACAGCTTTCCCACTACCAGAAAGCGTGGAAGGCAAAAATGGGGAGGGAAATTCGGCATAGCTATTTGGCTCGCAGGCTATATCAACAACTGAGTGACGGGCAAATAGAGAAGATGCTTGATATTGCTAGCTCCCATGGTATAGTAAGAGCTCTACTTGACTCACCGACTTTCTCCTTCGACTGGCATGGCAACTTCATATTAGCGGTTATAAAAAACATTGGAAATTATCTTCCCGGCAAGATATTCTCCCTATTTACAGCGGAAGATGACTCCAGAGATCTGGATGAAAGGCAACGGAAATGAACGGAGATAGTTCTTTGCCTCGTCATGTAGCCATAATTATGGATGGCAATGGCAGGTGGGCAAGGCAGCGAGGGCTTCCCAGGATCGCGGGTCATCGAGCTGGTGCCAAGAACATCCGTAAAGTAGTTGAGGCATTTGCTAACTACGGTGTGAAGTATCTCACTCTTTTTGCTTTCTCCACCGAGAATTGGAGTCGACCGCAGAAAGAGATTCATGGATTATTACGGCTGTTATCCAGCAGTATAGATAAAGAAACTAAAGCTTTTCATGAAGCTAACATAAAGTTAAGGCATATAGGCAAGTTGGATAGGTTGCCTGTTGAGCTAAGGCGGAAAGTTAAGTCGGCCACCGAGTTTACCAAGGATAATACCAGAATGACTCTCTGTCTTGCCTTCGATTATGGTAGTAGGTCTGAGATGGTGGATGCAGTGCGGTGTATCAAGGAAGGCAATGTTTCGCCAGAAGGTATAAACGAGACGATGTTCAGCAGTTATCTTGACACTGCAGACATTCCTGACCCTGACCTAATCATTCGAACTGGTGGCGAAATTCGTTTGAGCAACTTCCTACTATGGCAGGCGGCGTACAGTGAACTCTACTTTACGCCGGTATTGTGGCCAGACTTCAACAAGAAAGAGATTGAGGAAGCACTACTTGACTACAGGCAACGGCAGCGCCGTTTTGGCAGTCTGTAGTCTATGCAATTAGCTACCGTTATGCGAGAAATGGCTCTGGTTATAGCGTGGACGCTGATCCCGATCAGCGAATTAAGGGGAGGGATTCCTTTAGGGGTTTCTTTGGGGCTTGACCCACTGCTTGTCTTTGTCGTCGCAATTATTGTCAATGCCCTGTTGTTTTTCCCTATTTTCTTTGGTTTGTGTCTATTTTATGACAAGTTTTTGTCTCGATTTCAGCTTTTCAATCGCTATTTGGAGAATGTACAGAAGAGAGGCAAGCCGAAAGTTGATAAATATGGCTTCTGGGGGTTGACCTTGCTTGTAGCGATACCTCTGCCTGTTACCGGGGTATATACGGCAACCTTTTTAAGCTGGCTGTTAGCTATGGATTGGAAGAAGGCTTTCCCTGCTATTGGGCTGGGGGTGGTTATAGCAGGCACGATAGTTCTTTTAGTCACTCTGGGTGTTATCCAAGGATGGAAGATATTCGTAGCAGGCTGATGTTCTCCCATCATTGTGAGCCCTTCGCCTCCTGTCATTCTGAGCCGAAGCTCTGAGTGAAGCGAAGAGGCAGCGAAGAATCTCAAGATGCTCAGGACAGGCTCCGCGAAGCAATCTCAAATTTATGTTCCTGCCTCAGCCCTTATGATTTCAGCTTTATCTGTTTTCTCCCAGGGAAGGTCGAGGTCTTCCCTTCCAAAATGCCCGTAGGTGGCGGTCTGGCGGTAGATGGGGCGACGCAAATTCAGGGTCTCGATGATAGCTCCTGGTCGTAAATCGAAGTGTTTTTTAATCAGGTCAAGGATAGCATTATCTGAAACTTTTCCTGTGCCGAAGGTTTCGATAGCGATGGAGAGAGGGTATGCTACCCCGATGGCATAAGAGAGCTGGATCTCAAGACGGTCAGCTAATCCAGCAGCAACCAAGTTCTTGGTGACATATCGTGCTGCATAGGCTGCGGAGCGATCAACTTTTGTTGGATCCTTACCCGAAAAACAGCCTCCGCCGTGTCTGGCGATGCCGCCATAGGTGTCGACCAATATCTTGCGCCCGGTGAGTCCGGTATCTCCCATCGGTCCACCAACGACGAAGCGACCTGTTGCGTTGACATAAATCTTAGTTTCATTATCCATCAGGTCAGATGGGATGACCTTCCTAATCACCTGTTCTAGGAGATCGTGCTCAATAGTATCATGATTTGTGTTTGGGTCATGCTGAGCGCCAAGAACAACATTGACCACTTTTTTAGGTATGCCATGACTGTACTCCACAGTCACCTGGGATTTGCCATCGGGACGCAGGTAGGGGACGGTACGGTCCTTGCGCACCTCGGCGAGGCGGCGGCATAGCTTGTGTGCCAGGGTGATGGTGAGTGGCATGAACTCAGGGGTCTCGTTGCAAGCGAAACCCTCCATCATCCCCTGGTCACCAGCACCCAGGGTCCCCTTTTCATTTTTAATCGCTTCAGCACTCCTTGCTTCAAGAGACCGGTCTACCCCCATGGCGATATCCTTTGATTGCTCCTTGACGGAGACCATTACTCCACAAGTATCGCAATCGAATCCATATTTGGCGCGAGTATAGCCCACATCTCGGACCACGCCGCGAACAATCTCCGGTATTTCCACATAGCATTTAGTGGTAATCTCTCCCATAACGATGACCAGGCCTGTGGTCGCTGCCACCTCACAGGCAACCCGTGCCATAGGGTCTTTCTCCAATATGGCATCGAGGATGGCATCGGAAATCTGGTCACATAATTTGTCGGGATGCCCCTCAGTAACGGACTCCGAAGTGAGCAAGTATGAAGAGGCATTCTCAAAACTGTTCGGCATGTTTGCTCCTTTCTTCAGTTATATTAAGTACCTACTTCCCAGCTTTGCAGGTATTTTTGCTGCTCCTTGGTCAAGGAATCAATGGTAATGTTCATGGAAGCGAGCTTCAACCTTCCTATCTCTTTATCAATCTCCTCCGGCACGGAATAAACATCTGGCTTAAGCTTCCCTTTCATCCTGGCGAGATATTCCAGGCATAGAGCCTGATTGGCGAAGCTCATATCCATGACGCTGGCGGGATGTCCTTCGGCGGCAGCCAGGTTAATGAGCCTTCCTTCGCCAAGTAGATAGATACGCCTTCCATCATCCAGGCTATATTCATCAACGTAGGGACGTATTCGTCTTTTCGATTTTGCCAGGCTTTCCAAAGCGGGAATATTTATCTCCACATTAAAATGACCGCTGTTAGCCACGATAGCCCCGTCCTTCATGTGTAAAAAGTGAGCTTTGTCGATGACATTCATATCGCCCGTGGAGGTGATAAATATACCTCCTACCTGACAAGCTTCCAGCAAGGGCATAACCTGATAGCCGTCCATAGCCGCCTCCAGTGCACGGATAGGGTCGACTTCGGTGACGATGACCAGTGCCCCCAATCCCTGAGCACGCATGGCTATTCCCTTGCTGCACCAGCCGTAGCCACAAACGACCACTTTGCTTCCTGCCCAGAGGATATTGGTGGCTCTGGTGATGCCATCAATGGCACTTTGCCCTGTGCCATAGCGATTGTCAAAAAAATGCTTGGTTTGAGCATCATTTACGGCGATGAGAGGGTAGCCTAACTTCCCCTCTTTTGCCATATTCCTTAGTCTGATGACTCCGGTGGTGGTTTCCTCAGTGCCACCAATCATGTTGTGAATTAGTTCAGTATGTTCTTTATGCAAGGTGGAGACCAGGTCAGCGCCATCATCCATGGTAAGCTGAGGCTTGTGTTCCAGTGCCGTGATAATGTGTTTGTAATAAGTTTTATTATCCTCTCCCTTTATGGCATTTACGGGAATGCCGAAGTCAACCAGAGCGGCAGCGGCATCATCCTGAGTGCTTAACGGGTTAGAGGCGCAGAGGACTAAGTCAGCGCCGCCTTCTTTCAGAGCCATCGCCAGGTTAGCTGTTTCCGTGGTGATGTGAAGGCAGGCGGAGACACGAATTCCCTGGAGAGGTTTTTCTTTAGCAAATCTTTGTTTTATTAATTTGATTACCGGCATCTCTTTGCCGGCCCACTCAATGCGAAGTTTGCCTTCATCACCTAAGGAAAGGTCCTTAATGTCATAATTTTTCATATTTAACTTTGCTCCAAACTTTATAGTGTTATCTATTGACAACAAAGTGTCAATAGGAATGAATATTCAAATGCAGTGTCATTCTATCGCCTGAACTGAGTGGCAACCCAGTCGGGTATATCTAGTGTGCCCATCAGTAGCGGCTTTTGGTGACAATCACTACCTCCAGTCATAATAAGGTTGTGTCTCTTGGCGAACTCAATGTAATGCTTGGTGGTTTTCTCATCGTGCCTAGAATGCCAGCATTCAACGCCATCGATATACTGCAGCATATATTTTTGGATTATTTTCGTCTGTTCCCCTAAATCCCGCGTTATGGTCACTAAGGATGTCCCGTTAGGGTCATTAGGATGCGCATGTACCAGTAAGCCGCCGGCATTCCTGATTAACCTTGACGCTTCAGCAAGTGAAAGGGGATACTTGGGCACATTGCACTTAACCAGGTATTTGTCGAACGCCTCCTGCGTATCGCTGACAATCTCCTTTTTTATTAGATAGTTCGCTATATGGGGACGTCCGAATGTGCCATCCACGCTATCTTCTATGTTCTTGATATCCTTATCGGTGAACCTTGGGATACCTTCTTTGCCGAACTCAGCATTCAATTTCTGTAAAATCTGGCGTGCCCTTCTTTCCCTGTGTTCGCGTATTAGTTGGAGTTTGTTTCTTAACTCTTCATTGTTGAAATCATACTGGTATCCCAGAAAATCAAGGGAGATGGGCTTGTTACCGGGATACTGGATGGTCACACTCAATTCCACTCCGGTGAGGTAGGATATACCATACTGTTTAGCCAGAGCGATTGCCCTTTCCTGGCAGTCTATAGAATCGTGGTCGGTGGTCGACATTAAATCGATATTTCTCTTTTTTGCCTCTTTGAACACTTCTTCAATGGAGAAATTGCCGTCGGAACAGGTCTTGGTATGGATATGCAGGTCTATTTTCATCTTTTCCCCATACCAGTGATATACCAATCTTCAGGAGGGTCATACCGAGTATCCACTATCAGGTGGATGATACTAAGGGTTGGATTCAATTGCTTCAAATCATCTAAATCCACTTGTTGGAACTTCTTTTTGTTGTTGAGGTAGGCCTGTTCGGTGAGTGCATTCGACTGGTAGTCATTTTTGGTTCGTCTCAGTATCCTCCCGATGGCTGCCTCCTGAGGGCAGTCCGTTTGAAGGATGACGAAGGTCTTGTTGTGTTTGGCTGCTATTTCAGCGGCACGCCTCCTCAGCGATTGAGTAACAAAGGTGGCGTCAATTATCACGCTATTGCCCTTTTTGACGGTCTCTTCTGCCTGTCGGAATGTTTCATCATAGACCATCGTTCGTTTATCCATATTTGAGGCAACTTCTTCGTCGAATATGTCCTCGTTTTTCAGCACTTCCTTCCTGACCAGGTCAGTCCGAACGATAGGATAGCCCTTTATCTTGGATATCTCTTCACTTGTCTCAGTCTTCCATGTCCCTGGAAGCCCGCAGGTGATGAGCAAGATGTTATCCTTCAGCTTGCTTTCTATGAATTTCCCAAACGGCTCTTTCAATTTATTAGCTCCTTCCCTCTATTTAATGATGGTTAACTTCCGCTCACCAGTCAAATCTATATTATATATACGATCCTGCAAGGTCGAAGTAGCTCTTAGCCACAGCCAAAGCCCCTTCTTTTTCCTCCTCTGAAATATAGAGGTCGTCGAGCTTAAAGCTCTCTACCTTTCCCCGAACATAGGCACGATAACATTTATAGAAATTAAGCAAATCTAAAAGCTCTCTATCATGGCTCAGCTCCACATAGGTGTTTACCAGATGCTGGGAAAGGTCACGATGCTGGTAGCGGTCTAAATCCATAGCTAGAAAAGCAATCTCCGATGCCACATCTGAGTATCTAAATCTGTCATTGAATTCAATGCAATCGTAAATGCAGATGTCCTTGGTGAAGCAGATATGGGCGGCATGAAGGTCGCCATGGCAGTCCTTTATTCTGTTTTCATTTACCCGCTTAGCGAATAAAGTACTATTATTGTGAATAAAATCGTTGGTATATTTCTTAATTCGCTCATATTGCGAACGCCGTATGGAAATATCGATGTATTTTTCGGTTTGAGAGAAGTTCTCATCGGTGTTCTGACGAATGACATCCAGTTTGCCAAAAGCGGCGATTCTGGAATTTGTCTTTGCCTTCTGATGAAAGTTAGCTAGCTTTGCAGCTACCCGTGTTACCAGTTCCGGGCTTACCTGGTTATCAACTAACAGGACATCCATCATACGGTGTTGAGGCAGTTGCCGCATTTTGACGGCATACTCAATCGCTTTGCCCTTGCCCTCTATATGGATTTCTTTTTCATCTTTGGTAATGGCTACTACATCCAGATAAGCCTGAGGACAGAGGCGTCTGTTTAGCTCCAGTTCTTGATAGCAAAAGAAGCGGCGTTTCTCTAAAGTGGTGTAATCGAGGTATCCTAAGTCTACCGGCTTCTTCACCTTGTAGACATATTCGCCGGTGAGGAAGATGAAGGACATTTGAGTTTGCACCAATTGTATCTCTGGTGGTCTATGAGGATAGGGCTCCGGTTTAAGCAGAGCCTCGGTTATAGATGATGGTGTGGTCACTAGTTTATTGCCTGATAACCAGCTAATTTACGACAAAGCTTTGAAGGACAGAAAAGTCCTTTCCCCTTCCTCATGTGTTGGGTCTGCTGCGTGAGTAGCCTCGACATAATCGAGCGCTACGGGTGTTCCAATTCTAATTTGTTCCGGTCTGGAGGTATCTACCCCTGAGATGCGAGCGCAAATCTTGGCGCCTTCCTCCAGTTCCACAATGCCACAGCAATAGTGTTTTTCCCTGCCGTACCCTTCTTCAACCATTAAGGGAGACCCCACAGCAACAACGGTGTAAGCCACAACCTTCCCCCTTCCTTTCATTTCCTCCAGCTCCATTTCACTACCGTGACACTCAGGGCAGATGGGTTTCGGGGGCACAGCTAAATGACCACATTTGTTGCATCTCGAGCCTATCAACTTATGTTCGCTGAGTAATTTATTGTATGCCAGGCTGTAAAATTTATTCTCAGCTACTTCTGTTAGTTTGTTTTCTAAAGCCATTGATACTACCTCCTCTCAAAGATATTGACTACAATGGTAGAGCCGTGTGCCCCGGCATTGTGCATCAAGCCCAAATCGACGTCCTTTTTCTTCACCTGTCTCGGTCCAGCCTCTTCCCTCATTTGCTTGAATATCTCCACTACCATGCCGGTGCCCGATGCTCCGATGGGATGTCCTTTAGCCTTGAGGCCGCCATCTGTATTGATGGGCAGCTTACCATCCAATCTGTTTTCTCCCTCCCTGATTGCTTTCACCGCCTCCCCCGGCTTATAGAATCCCAGGTCTTCCATGCCAACTAATTCAGCTATGGTGAAGCAATCGTGAACTTCAGCGATTTTTATGTCTTGAGGCCCAACACCGGCCATTTCGTAGGCTTCCTTTGCTGCCAGTTTAGCAGCCCTCAGCGAAGTCAACTCGTCCCTTTCAGCTAAGAAGTAATCGCTTGCCTGCCCGGTTCCAATTACATAAATTGGTTTATCGCTAAAGTTCCTGGCGATGTCTTCGGCGACAAGCAAAACACATGAAGCGCCATCGCAGATGGTGGAGCAATCAAATAGCCTCATTGGCCAGGCGATGACGGGATTCTGCTTTGGGTCATGCAAGAACTCCATTTCATCTGCCCAGTGCGGCTCAGGCAAGCCTTTCTTCACTGCCGAGGCTGCCCGCCTTTTCATGATATCCGGGATGGAAGCATCGAAATGAGCATGGGGATTAAGCCCGCCATTATAGTGATTTTTTATTCCCAATCTCATGAAGTCTTCGACGGTGGTGCCGTATCTTGCCATGTGGGCTGTAGCTATAGTGGCGTAAATTCCGGGAAAGGTTTCACCAGCAGGAATCTCAGTGTCGGGGTCCATAGCAGCAGCGAGGACTTCAGTTACATGTGGAGTATCCAGGTTGGTCATTTTTTCCAGACCACCAGCGAGGACGATATCGTAGATGCCAGAGGAAATAGCGATGACTGCTTCTCTGAAGGCGACTCCGCTGGCAGCGCAGGCATCCTCAAACCTGATGGCTGGCTTGGGAACAAGCCCGATGCGATTAGCAACTGCGGGGGCAACGTGAACCTGACGCTCAAAAAGGTCGCTACTGATATTTCCCAGGTACAGGGCATCGATTTCATTGGGGTCAAGTCCTTTATCTACTGACTGTTTCAATTCATTGTATGCCTCGACAAAAAGGTCTTGTCCTCTTACTCCTTTAGGATAAACCCCGAACTTTGATAGCCCTGCTCCCACAACAGCAACGCCCCGACCTAATTTACGTTTCTTTTGAATCATGAATCACCTCCGCTTATTGAAACCTGTAATTATATTATTTTTGGGCGGCATTTACTACAGAAGCTTGCCTCCTTCCAGTCGGTGTCAGCAAGACAATTTGAAAAATGCATAACGCACCTGGGGTCAGGGCAATGTTCCAGGTTGAAGGTGTGCCCGAGCTCATGGACTATCTCTTTAGTCGCTCTTTGTATAAACAAGGTTCTGTCTGGTGGCAAGCCATAATATTCCTGCCTCAAGCGGCATAAAGATATGATTGTTAGTTTGTGGACAATATCAGCTTCGCCGAAGACGAAATTAAGCCCCGGTGCGTAAAGGTCAACCTCGGTTATGCCCACCACTCTCTCATCCCTTTCCCTTTGCGAGGTAGACAAGGAGGCTATTAACTCTGAAGCATGATATTGCCCTTTTTCTGAATCATAAGCATGGGCAAGGTCGCTGAGTCCTGGCTTTATCTCTACAGGACAATTGAAAACCAGCTTGATTTTCTCCCTGAGCTCACCCATCACCTCGTCAGCTACATCACCCAGTGGCTTAAGCGTGACTCTCATTTTCAGCTAACCAGCTTTGTATTTCTGCTAATGCGTGTTTCCTATTATCCCCGGTTACTAGAAGCGTTTTGACTTCAGGATGGTGTTTGATTTCATCGGCAAAAGGATTTGGATTGAGCATAATTGTGCCTAAGACATTCTTGCCACCATTTATTGCCTGCCACACTGTTTCTCTGAATTGTGGTGATAGAAGCTCCATCTTACCAATTTCATCGATCAGTATTACATCGCATTCCCGTAATGCTTGCTGAATTGCTGAAACGCCCACTTTATTCAAGCTATCAATATCAACTTTATATTTGCTTACCTGAAATGGGCTGGTGAAGTTAACATGTGCCAGGATTGCCTCTTTACCATCCAGGGTAATTATCTTGAATCCCTGCCTTATCCCGCTGCTTCGTATTTCTTCAGTGTAAAAGCCGCCAGCCTTAGTCCCAGTTCTAGTTATAGCTTCCTTGATGAGGCTGGTTTTGCCTGTGCCTGGCTTGCCAGTTAGCAGAAGAACGTTAACCATTACTCTTCTGCCAATCTCTGTGCTCTTCTTTTTCCCTTGAGCTTCTTGCGATGCTCGCGGTGTTTTAACGCCGCCACTCTTTTCTTCTTATTCATTTTTCCGCTATAAATGAAAACAAATTTCCATTATACACTATATTTACTCCTTAGATTATGGGATAAATTAGCTACCAGTTCCAGAGCCTGGCGTGCTGCCTCGGGTGACAAGGAAGCCAGTCCACAAGAAGGGGTTAGCAAACTTTGCCTTAAAATTTGCTTAAAGCTGATGCCATTTTTGGTGAATGGAGCTATGGCTTCTCCAAGTCTATCAGAGAGGCTGGACACAGTTTCGCTGGATAGGGCTTCTTCATTATTGGGGACAATTCCCCAGGCGATGGCACTTCCTCGCTCGAGGAAGGATTTTACTTCACCGGGATAACAATTGAAGGAGGAGGCGTAATTGTAGGCATCAATGCTGAGGATATCAATTGATGTTCCCAGAAGGACGGGCCAATCGGTATTGCCACAGCAATGCAACCCCTTTAGTCCCCTGATCCCCTGGAGGGCCTCCTCTAACAAAGTGGTGACTTTTTCTTCGGGGACAGGGGTAAAGACTGAACGAAGGGAGACCAGATATGGCTCATCAACGAAGATGATAGTGTGACGCGATATTTGCCTTAGGGCATTTTCCTGCCACGAGGCTTTTAGCCGTAGGAACTTAGCCATAGCTTCAGCTAGATTCTCATTGTAGAGGATGCCTAGACCCTGCTTGTCGGTAACCATCAATCCCCAGGTAATAGGGCCTGTTACTTGACCTTTTACCATATCTGATTTCGGCGTTTGGGAAAGGAAAGCATGGAATCCCGCAGCATATTCGGCGGAAACAGCATATTTATCAAAATTAGCTTGTTCAACGTCAAAGTAAATCTGTGTCAGTTCTGTTTCAAAGTCTGCCCTCGGCTCAATACGCATTTTGTCTTCGTTTAGCACTATTCCCGGGAAGCCTTCGCTAAATTGAATACCCATATTTTCCTTGGGAGAACGTCGTGGCAGTTGAGGCCAGGCAGGTATATCGGGAAGATATTTCATGACCAGGGAGTAAGCCTCTTCCGGGTCAGTGTGAGGCATGCTGCCGATAGCTGTGGGCAAACAATTAAACTCTAGCTTAGTCAAATTCCGCCTTGTCCAGGTACTTCCCGATAAGCAGTCTTAAATCCCTCTTGGCTTCCGCTGATATGTATTTCTGTGAAGTAGCAATAGCATCCTTGAGGGCGGTGGCGCAGGCGCATTTACGGTTTTGAGGTATCTGAGAGATAGTCAACCGTAATATTTCCTTGCTGACATCGACTCCTTTTTGTAGATTAGTCAGAATCATTTCCGCACTTACTGTTTCATAGTTTAGACGCCAGCAATCATAATCGGTGACGATAGCGAGCGTGGCATAGCATATTTCAGCCTCCCTGGCTAATTTAGCTTCAGGTAAGGCAGTCATGCCAATGACATCAGCCCCCCAGGAACGATAAAGCTGAGATTCAGCCTTCGAGGAGAATTGAGGTCCTTCGATGACCAGATAAGTACCACCTTTATGCACTTTAGCTCCCGTTTTGGTAGCTGCCTCAAACAAAATTTGACTTAATACAGAGCAAAAAGGCTCAGCAAACGAGATGTGTCCTACTATCCCCGAGTTAAAGAAAGTGCTATCCCTCCCTTTGCTTTGGTCAATGAGCTGGTCAGGAATAACCAAGTCCATTGGCTGGATTTCCTCCTTGAGGCTACCCACGGCGTTCACTGATATAATCCTTTCTACCCCTAACGATTTCAAAGCATAAATGTTAGCCTTTGCCGGCAGGTTGGAGGGACTAATCCGATGTCCTTTGCCATGACGGGGAAGGAAGGCAACCCTTATCCCCTCCATATTGCCTGTGATAATAGCGTCGCTCGGCTCACCAAAAGGCGTGGTCAGCTTTACTTCCTCTATCTCACTCAACCCCTCCATGTTATAAAGTCCGCTGCCGCCGATGACTCCTATCTTCGCTTGGGGCATTAACTTTCCTCCTTTTGTGGTGTGCTCATTCTAAATGATGTTGTTCAGGTTGTAAATTTGTCATTGGGAGTTTTCAACTTGCTATATTATTTGAACCCAGGTTGCTTTGTCTACTTGATCGTGGTACAGTCGGGAAAAGTCTCGGAGCAGAGGTGGGATTTCGCTTTTTTAGAGACGACTTATGTGATTACTGTGGGCTTTGTTTTGAACGATGTCCAGTGTTGCAGCTTCCTGTGGAGGAAGCGAAACAGGACATAAAGGCGCTCGTCCGCGGTGATACAAATGCCTCTCTGGCGTTCCAGTGGTGCACTACTTGCAATACGTGTGATCTTATCTGCCCTGTGCAGGCAAATCCCTACGAGCTAATTCTGGAGCGCTGGCATGAAGAGCACCAATCAAAGGGACTCCCTGCCATCGCCAAGTTTGTCTTCCCCAATGAGTCCGGGAATATATGGTCTTCCATCAGAGTGCTAATGAAGGAGGATGAACTTTCACTGCTGCATTCCTGGCGGGAGAATATGGATAGTCCCGGGAAGGTGATGCTGCTCACCGGCTTTTATTCTAACCTTGTGCCTTATGTTGCCATGACCTCTTTGATTGAGGAGCTAAAGCCAGCTATTGCTGGCTTTGAGGGTTTTTGGGGTTGCGCCGGGGATGCCTATAAGCTCGGTATGATAAGCGCATCGGAAGAAATAGGCAGTATGTTACACAAGAAGTTCTGTGAGATGGGGATAGAAAAGATGTATTGTTTTATGGGTGCTGAAGCGATGATGTTAAGTGATGTCTTGCCCAATAGGTTTGGCATTGATTTTGGTTTTTGTAATCCAGAGCCGCTGGACTACTGGATACTGGATAAATTAAACAATGGTGAGATAGAAGTGAGGCGGAAGTTGAACATGAAGGTCACTGTTCATGATAATTGTTTGTCTAAATACACGGGAGGAAAGTTACAGGAGGTAATTCGGGAAACAATGGAGCACATCGGTTGTGAAATTGTGGAAATGCAGCATAATAGAGAATTGGCACTTTGTTGTGGTTGGGGTGCTACAATCCCTTCCTTGCACGGCTCCGTTTCAGGTAATGCCCTGCATACGCTACTTTATTTGTTGGACAGCCTCTATCGCAGGTTGCAGGAAGCAGAGGCAACCGGAGCCAGGGTCATGGTTGTTTCCTGTCATGCTTGCTACATATTTCTTTCCCTTATAAAGGTATTGACCAACAGCAAAGTAGATATCTATCTTTCCCAGGAGTTAGTGCAAATGGCTGCCGGAGAAGCACCGGTTCATAGAAATGAAAAGCGTGCCTGGGACATAGTCGCTGCCTTCACCAATGTCCTTTTTCGCTGGCTGTTCATTCCTGGAGAGCGTAAACGTTTCTTCCCCAAGCCTATCAAAATGGAGCCAATTCCTCAGGTTAGCTCTGCTGATGCCCGGCGTATCAGGTTTTTTGGTAAGATATACCACAGTGCTGTGATTCAAAATCCGGCTATGAGGGGTTTGATTAGTGTCACCGTCAAAGCTTCGATTAACCTGTATAGAGGTTCTCTGGCAAGAAAGAGACGAAGGATAATTAGCAAGAGGATTAAGGAGTAGATTTGGATAGAAATAAATTTGACCTTTTTGCCCCCTTTGACAAGGATAAGTGCACCCTTTGTGGTGAGTGCTTCAACAAGTGTCCTGTGATGCACTTGCCGATTGATGAGGCAAAGAAGGAGATGGGAAGGCTCATTGCCGGGGAGGAAACCAAACACGTGCTGCAAGAGTGCACCAGTTGCCTTGCCTGCAATCTTATCTGTCCAGAGCATTGCAATCCCACCCAATTAATATTGGACAGATGGCATGAGATGTATATGCACCAGGGATTACCTTTAAGGGCGGAGTGGTTCATTCCACACTATAAGCCTAACTTCAGGACCTACGTGCTGGATAGGTTGCCTGAAGAAGAAAAGGAGATGCTTAAGGCATGGGATAGCCTTTCCCCCTGCGAGGAGATGTTTTATCCCGGCTGCAACATTATCACCAGTCCTTACTTAACCAGGACCAGCTTATTGGATGGTCTTGAAGTTCGAGGCTCACTTGATACCTGCTGTGGTGAGATGTATTACCGTATGGGGCTGTTTGAACAAGTAGAACAAGTCGCTAAAAGGCTGGATAGGTATTTCCACAAATTAGGCGTGAAGAGAATGGTCATCCCTTGCACAGCAGGCTACAACATGTTTACCAATGTTCTGCCCAGGTTTGGATTTAAGCCCGATTTTGAAATTCAGCATCTGCTTCCCTGGCTTTGGGAGCGAATAGAAAATGGCAGGATAGAAATTAAAAGTAAACTGGATATGAAGGTGACTATTCAGGATTCTTGCTATGGCAAGATTTTCGGAAGGGAAATTCTTGACCTTCCCCGAAAGCTCCTGGCGAGAATAGGAGTTGAGGTAGTTGAGGAGAAGTATTCTCGGCAAAGCTCTTTATGTTGTGGCATCGCTGGCGGGTTCAGCCCTGAATCGAGTTACAGCCCTACTAGAATTGTATCTTCTACAATAAGGAGCCTGAGGCAAGCCAAAGCAACCAGGACGGATGCTATAGTGGTATATTGCGCTGGATGCCTTCAAATGCTTTCCACGGTACATACTTTCTATCCCACGGGCATGCCCATTTATCATATTCTGGAGATGCTTCAAATGGCGATCGGGGAAAAGCCTGTGAGGCGTCAGGTGCAGAGGGGGAGGTCGCAGCTTGTGGGGACGCTTGTACATCAATCCCCTAAACTTATTTCTAGGAAAAGGTTCCGTGTTAAGGAGATAGAGGAGGAATGGTAGGCGATGGAACGCTCAAGCATGAAGGGGAAATATGATTTTTTCGATTATGACAGGTGTTCTTTCTGCGGCATATGCCTGGATCGGTGCAATTATCTCCATTTCACCCATGAAGAATCAGTGGAGGAGATAAAGAAACTAATCGCCGGGGAAAAGACACGAATACTGGATGGGTGCATTTATTGTTCTGCCTGCAATGCATTTTGCCCTGATGATTGTCATCCCTACGAACTTATTCTAAACCGTGCCTATGAATCAGGGCGCAAAAATGGCATTCCACTAAAGGCAAAATGGGTCATGCCGCTGCCATATCCTCCGCAGAACTTCAGGTCTGCTCTCGTGCCCTCCATGCCACAGGATGAAAAAGCGTTGATAAACAAGTGGGAAGCGCAATCCTATGACCTTGCCCATGAAGAGATGATGTATGCCGGGTGCAATTTATTAGCTTTGCCTTATCTGGCAAACAGCAAAGTATTTGAAGGCCTGCCCATATTTGGGAGGTGGGACCTTTGCTGCGGCGAGATGTTTTACAGAGGAGGAGTTTTCGACATTGTGCAGCAGCAGGCGGACAGACTTACTGAATATTTCGCCAGCTCCGAGATAAAGCGCCTTGTTTTCATGTGTCCTGCAGGCTACAGGATGTTCAAGGAAGTGCTTCCAGGGCAATTCGGGGCAAAATTTAATTTCGAGCCTGTATTTCTGGCGCACTGGATACTGGATAGGATGAATAGCGGAAAGGTGAAGGTGGAAAGGGAGCTTGATATAACCGCAACGGTTCAAGACTCCTGTCATGCCAGGATAATGAACCCCTCTGAAGAAATGGAGCCATGGCGTGAGATACTGGGGAGAATCGGGGTAAAAACAGTGGAGATGGAGCACAGTGGGGTAGATGGTTATTGCTGTGGCATGGCTGCCGGGGCCAAACAGTATTTTGGATTGAAGGACATACTGACAAATGCTTCAAAGGCGCTGAAAGAGGCAAAGGCGACAGGGGCATCGGAGTTGGTAACTTATTGCGCTGGTTGCTATCTGACTTCGGCAATGGGTGGCTTGGTATCTTACCGAGGACAACCAACACGGCATGTTATGGAATATCTCAAATATGCCATTGGCGAGCCTTTTGATACCAGGATAAAGCGAAGGACATTACGTACTGTTGCTGGATTGCTGTTGCATGTCTTAATTCCAGGGATTATTAAAGGTAAGAGAACGTATATGCCCGCGTTAAACAGATAGCAGGAATGGTATCGATTATAAGCTGAGTTAGCGTTGTGGAACCCATATTATTTGAGATGTATCCCGGCCTGAGGGATATTCCGTGGCGCGGCCTGGGGAATTTCCCTACACCGGTAACAAAATTGGAGAAGTTGGGGGAGGAACTCGATTACGAAAATATCTGGATAAAAGAAGATGATAAATCATCGGACTACTACGGGGGGAATAAGGTACGGAAATTGGAGTTCACACTTCCTGATGCGCTTCAGAAGAAAAAGAAAACTGTTATGACTTATGGCGGGATAGGAACAAACCATGGTCTTGCCACTGCGATACATGGTAACCGCCTTGGGCTGAATACTCTTTTATTGCTGGTTGACCAGCCAGTTACCACGCATGTTCAAGAAAATCTTCTTCTTTTCCAGCATTTCGGGGCACAACTTTGTTATGTCAAAAATACTGCCGGGGCTGTTTTAAAATCAATCTGGTATTTCCTATCGAAACGCAATATTTATTATCTTCCTCCGGGAGGCTCTTCGGCGCGGGGAAGCCTGGGCTTTGTTGCTGCCGCTTTCGAATTAAAGAGACAAATTGATGCTGGAGAGATTCCAGAGCCAAAATACATATTTGTTGCCTTGGGGTCTAAAGGCACAATGGCGGGACTTCTTGTGGGAAGCAGGTTAGCCGGGCTGAATTCGACAATAGTAGGTGTTCGCGTCTCGTATCGTTGGCTGGCAAATGAGAAAACAACCGCAAATCTAGCTAATAAGGTAGTTGATTTGATGAGGAAACATGATAGAAAGGTTCCCCGTATCAAGTTCAGCGGTGAAGATATGTATGTTTTGCATGATTTTTGTGGAGCAGGCTATGGTGTGCCTACCTCTCAAGGAGAGGAAGCGATGGAAATTCTTGAGGAAGCCGAGGATATAAAGCTGGACCTAACCTATACTGCCAAGGCTTTTGCGGCGCTCCTCCATTTCGTGAGAACTCAAAAGGACCGTGAACATGCCCCGCTCCTTTTCTGGAACACTTTTAATTCGGTGGACCTCACTCCGATTATCAAAGAGGAGCATGATTACAAGAAATTGCCAGAATCATTCTACAAATTCTTTAGCACGAATTTAATCCCCTATATCCAATAAGGTGGTATTGAAACAGAAACTTATTTTCAAAAACTGTCATCACTTAGTCTTATTCCAGGTGGCACTCATCAGGAGTAACAATAAGCGATGAAAGACGACGCAATGGAAAAAGGGGCCGGTGCAGGAGAATTAGGACTCAAGAAGGAATTGGGGTTAATGGATGTGGTGTCCATAGAGATAGGAGCCATGGTCGGTGCTGGCATTTTTGCCTTAACCGGCATAGCCATAGGAATAAGTGGTTCAGCAGTTCCTATTGCATTCATCATAGCGGCGTTACCCATGGTATTTGCTGTACTCCCGCTTGGTATGCTCGGCTCTGCGCTTCCCACAGTTGGTGGCAGCTTTAGATACCCGAGCAGGATATTTTCTCCGTTCTGGGGGTTTATGGGGGTGTGGGGAATAATGATGGGGATACTTTTAGGCGGATTACCACTTTATGCATACACGTTTGCAGATTATCTTCAGGTGCTTTTCCCATTTTTGCCCAGAGCAGGCATAGCAGTGACTGCGCTAACCTTTTTCTTCCTCATAAATCTCCTCGGCATAAAAATTGCCAGTAAGGTGCAGATTGCCATGTTTTTCGTCCTGATAGCGGCTTTATTCACCTATATCTGTGGTGGCATACCGAATATTGACTCTTCCAATCTGACTCCCTTGTTTCCCAAAGGAATTGGAAGCGTTGCCATTGCCGCAGGCTTCCTTTTCTTTGCCTACATGGGGGCAAACTACATCATAGACCTGGGTGCTGAAATAAAAGATGCTGGAAGAACTATACCTCGCTCATTTGCCCTATCAATTCCTGTGGTTATCGTGTTGTACACACTTATCGGATTGGTTGCTGTAGGTGTGGTTCCATGGGAAATCAGCGCAAATCAACCCTTATCCATATCTGCGGAACGATTCCTTTCCAGTCCACTGGTGATATTCTTCATTGTTGGAGGAGGGCTGTTGGCTATGGCGACTACTTTGAATGCCACGTATATGTATGGCTCCAGGTATTTCTTAGCTTTAGCTGATGATGAGGTAATCCCCAGGCCTTTAGCTGCAGTGAGTAAGAAGTATGGTACGCCTCACTGGGGTCTGCTTGCTATGTACCTTATTTCCTTGTCTGCCCTTCCTATGGGAGCGAGTTCGCTGGAGATCCTCGGTGTAACTGCATCTATTGGTTCTATCGTCCTTCTTATTCCGATACTTATCGCTGCATATCTATTACCCCGCAGGATGCCTGATGTTTATGCGAAAGCACCCTTTAGAGTAAAAGGACTCTGGGTCTGGTTACTTCCAGGGTTAGCCATATTATTTGGTATCTTTTTCATACTTGCGCTTGGAATGGAAAGTCCACCTGGTTTTGCTCTCTTTGTAGCATGGATGGTTATAGGCGTCATATATTATTATGGCAGGAATCGTTATTTGAGAACGAAGAAGGGAATAGACCTGAATGATATACCAAAGAAGGGCATACGTGGGCACGTATCGCGCACCCTTCTCGGGAAGACCTCGTAAAGAAAAACATTCGGACAAAGCCTGCCAATAATTCCTATCTTCGCTTTTGGAATTAACTTTTTTTGAACTTACGAAACCCGGTTATACATTGGTGCACTTCGTACTTGATTTCTTTTGATGGGGTATTGTCATAAAGCATTGTTTTTGATAAAGTGGGAAATAAGTTAGAAAAAAGCTATAAGGAACTTCGAAAGCCCGCAGTAAAAGGATAAAAGTTGGATACTTCCAGACCGGCTGAAGAGACCCAGGCTGTAAGAAAGATAGGCTTTATCGAATTTGTCCTAATCAATACCGGGCTTACCATAGGTTGCGGGACGATGATCTTCGTTCCCATGGCTGCATCGATTGCCGGCCCCAGCGTTCTACTCGTATTATTTATCGCCTTCGCCATATCTCTGGTTGTGGTAATGAGCATGGCGGAGATAGCGACCATATTTCCTTATTCCGGCGGTCCGATATACAGCATACGATACGGTCTTCCGCCTGGGGCGGCAAATCTCCTTTTGATGCTTATGCTCTTACCGATGCTCGCCTTGATTCTGGGCAGTGGCGGAACGGAGAGCCTTTCCTTTGCCTACTATATTAAATATTTAATACCAGCATTAGCTGTCCTTCCAGATGCCATAATTGCCTGCCTGCTGGTGGTCGCAGTGTGCGTCATAAACATTCTTGGGGTGAAGGTTTTTTCCCGAGCGCAATTTTACTTGCTTGGCTTTATGTTCATCGCTTTAATTGTGTGGGGGGTAGTGGCAATTCCCCACACTCAGATGGAATTGTACAAACAGCCGTTCTTCATGCAGGGAATAACCCCGTTACTGTTTTTGATGGCAGTGGGACTGGCTTATTGGGCATTTGTTGGAACGGAGCTGGGGGGTACACTGGCTGGCGAAGTTAAGTATCCCCTAACCGCACTGCCAAAGGGGTTTATTATTTCCGTTATGCTTGTGTTCCTGGTGAATGCCTGGGTGATTGGCATATCTTTAGGCCTAGCGCCTCCTGGAATTCTCGGTGATCCTCAAGCACCTGTTGCCGCAGCAACTCAATATGCCGGTGCTGGCGGTTTCGCTATTGCCATGATTGCCCTTGCTGCCGCTGTCGGTATGCATCCTACAACACTCAATGCCAATTTAAGTGAGACAGGAAGGACACTTTATGCTACTGGGAAGGAGGGGGTAATACCAGGATGGTTTGGACGTCTGAGCTCGAAATTTAAGACGCCGGTTAATGCGTTAATATTTGTGGCTATATTATTCTGTGCTGTCATTGCCCCCAATCTGGTTATGATATTGGGCGCTGGAGCTGCTGTAATGGCGCTTGTTCTCTACATTGTGCTGATGCTGTCCATTATCATGCTCAAAAAACGAAAGCCCGACATCGAACGCCCGTTTAAAGTACACATGGTTCTCCCAATCCTGGCGATAGTTTTTAGCGGTGCCCTTGCTGTTGGCCTGACATACTATATTGGTACGCAGGTAGCAACAGAGATGGGAGTTTCTGTATTCATGGGGGAGATAATTTCGATAGTCATAGGCGTGCTATTCGCAATAATCGGGCTAGTCCTTTACTTCGCCACTAGGAAGACGATGGAGGCTCCTCCTCCTTTTGAAGAATTCAGGGGAAAGATAATGAAAGTGGACGACGATGAAACAATACCTGAGGAGGAGTGGACTGAACTAAGAGCGCCAATGAGAGCGACTGGAGAAGCACTGAAGAAGATTAACCGACAGTATCGCATGATGCTGGCAGTTTGTCTGTCTCTTATCGCCCTCACTGCGGCGTTCACAGCTTATCTCTATTTCACTTAATATAAAGGCTGATAGATGGCGAAAGGCCTGGTTAGCTTCGCTTCGGCAGTACTTATTTTTTTATGTTGTAAAGTCCGCTTCCGCCAATCATTTGCGCGTTTATTGACCAGGAGCCAGGGCAATTTTTACATCTAGGCTCTGATCTAGTTCAGATAATAGTGAGGATAGGAGGCACTATTTATTTATGAAGAATGTATTCATAACCGGTGTTTCAGGTTATTTTGGCTCCAAGCTTGTCTCTCTGTTTGACCAAAAGGATGAGGTGAAAAGCATTGCAGGAATTGATGTAAAGCCACCTGCATATACCTCGAAAAAACTGGAGTTTATAAAACATGATGTCAGGGCCGATATGTCCCCAATACTCTTAATAAGGGGCATAGATTGTGCTATCCATACTGCGTTTATTGTAACGCCGATACATAAGAAGAAGCTAATGGAGGACATTAATATCAAAGGGACAAAGAACTTTCTGGATTCATGCGCCAGGGCTGGCGTGAACCAGCTTTTATGTTGTTCTTCTACTACCGCGTACGGGTTCCATAAAGATAACCCGCCTATTTTGACAGAGGACTCTCCCCTGAGGGGAAATGACGATTTCACGTACTCCAAAAACAAAAAGGAGCTGGAGTTTATCTATAAAGAGTTCAAGGAAGCCCACCCTGATGTATGCCTGACTATTATAAGACCAAGTTTCGTAGTGGGTCCTAGATGGGATAACCCGCTTGCGTGGCATCTAAAAAAGAAGGTGACGATGCTGCCACAAGATACTGCACCGTTTCAGTTCATACATGAAGATGACCTTGTAGAGATTATCTATCAACTCCTGTCGAATAGGAAAGAAGGGGCATACAATTTGGCTGCTGATGGCACCATGACCTTTGACGAGATGCTGCGCATCCTCGGCAACCGGCCTTTAAAGTTACCGGCATCCGTGCTGTATCCGTTCAACAGTATAATGTGGTTTTTGCGTATCAAATTTCTGACGGGAAATCCAACCCCAGCAATAAACATGACCCGCTATCCCTGGATTGCCAGTAATGAAAAGCTGAAGAAAGAACTAAATTATAAATTTAAGTATACTACAAAGGAGGCCTTTGAGGATTTCGCCAGACATATCAAGGCCACCAGTTAGTCCCGCGAGATCGTAGTGTTCCTGTAGTCCATCCCAGCTTTGCGCCAAGCGTTAGGCTTTCCTCTCGGTTATTATCCTTAAAGCCCTAAGAATTCCTCTACGCTTAGTCTAGCCTGACGCAAGATAGCTCGCAGTGTTCCTTCGGGTAAGTCACTAGGGTGGTGAGGCACTGTAGTGCGAGCACGAGTTTGAGGATTCCACCATATTTCGTGGCTTCCCTTTGCCTGGCGGTCAAAGACGAAGCCTGCCCGCCTCAACTTACGAATAACTTCATCCGCGCTAAATCCAGCCAGCCTTCCCATCAGGATATGCTCACTGGAATGCGGACTTTGACACTCACGGGAGCAGCAGCTTGGAGCTTGGGTGGGAGCTTGTCACCATGCTCCACGTAGGACTCAATGAGCTTACGAGCCACATCCTGGGCAATCTCCACGGTTTCTGTGGCAGTCCGTCCTTGAGCTACCAGACCGGGCAGTTCATCGCTAGTAGCCAAGAATCCCCCCTCAGGTAGGGGTTCTAGGTGAATCTCCAGAAATATTTCCTTCATAACATCACCCACAAGCTACTGACAGTATACCATATAGCTTGGTGTTGCGCCTCTCACCACACGCAGTTACGCTTAGTCTTCTTGTAGTCTATCCCCAGCTTTGCCCACGTTTGCGTGTCACTGGGAAGCGAAAACGAAGGGCTCCCTTATTATGCCTTTCTCGGTGATGATGGCGGTTATGTATTTGTGGGGAGTTATGTCGAAGGCGGGGTTGGCTGCATTTATGCCCTCAGGGGCGATAGGGATTCCCTGGATATGGGTTACCTCTTCAGGGCTTCGTTCCTCAATAGGGATTTCCGCTCCTGAAGACAGCGATGGGTCAATGGTGCTGGTGGGAGCAGCGACATAAAAGGGAATGTTATTTTCTTTACCCAGCACCGCCAGGGTATAGGTGCCGATCTTGTTGGCGATATCGCCATTGGCGGCGATTCTATCGGCGCCGACGATAACGCAATTTATCTTGCCCTGACTCATAAAGTAGCCTGCCATGGAGTCGGTGATTAGGGTTACCGGAATATTTTCTTGCTTTAACTCCCAGGCGGTGAGCCTTGCTCCCTGCAGCAGAGGACGAGTTTCGGTGGCGATTACGCTTATTCTCTTTCCCTGCTCATTAGCCGCTTTGATTATCCCGAGGGCGGTGCCATAGCCTGCGGTGGCTAAAGGGCCGGCATTGCAGTGGGTGAGGATGATAAAGCCGTCTTTAATAAGCTCGGCTCCCAGTTGACTGAGCTTGGTGGTTGCCTCTATTTCCTCATGGTGAATTCGTTTTGCTTCATCAATCAGTGACTTTTTTATCTCAGAAACATCGTTGCCGCGGGCAGCCTTTTTCATCATGTCAATGGCACGAAAGAGGTTGGCTGCGGTAGGTCTGGAGGTGGCGAAGGCTTCCAGGATCTTGTCAAACTCGTCAAAGAAGCGGGTTTTATTTTCCGCCTCTAGCTTCTGTGCGCCTAAGGCGATTCCATAAGCAGCAGCGACACCGATGGCGGGTGCCCCCCGAATTTGCATCGTTCTAATAGCCGAAACGACATCCTGGTAATCGGACAGGTCAATGAAGATTTGCCTGTGGGGGAGCTTGCTCTGGTCTAAAATCCGCAGCTCGTTATCGAGCCACTCTATAGCTTTTGCGGTCATCGGTTTGGTAAATACTATAACGCTGAAGAGGTAGATGCAATGAGATTGCTTCGCGGGGTTTATCCTGAGCGAGATTCTTCGGTCGCTTCTCTCCCTCAGAATGACAGAAGGCAAAGGGTTCAGAATGACAGAAGGCAAGGGGTTCAGAATGACAGAGGAGGCGGCTTGTCGTCGCAACTTTTCTGGTGTCATTGCGAGCCGAAGGCGCGGCAATCTCAGGAAAGCAAAACTCAAAAATCAAAATGTAAAATGACAGAGCGAAAGTAAGTCAAAAGTCAAAAATCAAAATGCAAGGTGACAGAAAAGAATAGAATACTAAATCCGAAATACTAAACAATATGAAAAGCAGTCAGTATGAGGCTGAAGGCTAATGGCTGAAGGCTGATAGCTACTAAATTGGCATTTGACATGGGGGGCAGGGGGTTGTAAAATTGAGCGGTTTGGGCTGATGGGTCGGGAAATAGAGCGTTCTTGGGAAATAAGCTATGGTAAGGTCTTCTGAGGAATAAATTCAAGAAGGAGGGTTACAGATGGACTTTAAACTTTCGGAGGAAGAGGAGAAAAGGAGGAAGGAATTTTTCGATGGTTGCAAGGAACTGAGTGAGGAAAGGCCCGAAGATTTCATAGGGGGGATAGAAGCCGACTTTGAGACTAAGAACCAGCCTTACGTAACGCGTTGCCGTAAGGAATTCGCCAAGCGGGGATGGCTTCGGCTTGGCTGGCCTCCGGAGTATGGAGGGGTAGGAACTCATATGGACCGCGTCTTCTTTGGTGAGGCCAGAGGATATTACGGTCTGCCTGGCGTTGATATCTTTGGAATAGAAATGCTTGGCCCTACGCTTCTCGCTATGGGAAACAAGGAAGTAAAAGATAGATTTCTACCCGGGATTGGGAATGGCGATACGTTATGGTGTGAGCTGTATAGTGAGCCTAACGCTGGCTCAGATTTGGCAGCTCTTACCACTACTGCTATAAGGAAGGGCGATGAGTATGTGATAAATGGGCAGAAGACCTGGAGCACAAATGCTCACAACGCTGACTGGGCTTTTGGCTTGTTCAGAACCGACCCCCAGGGTCGTAAACGTCGTAACATTTCGTTCTTACTAATGGACATGAAGACACCAGGAATCAGTATAAATCCTCTTGAATATCTGAATAGAGCGCATTTGTATAATGAGGTCTTCTTTGACGATGTGCATGTCCCTGCGGACCAGATTATTGGCGAGGAAAATCAGGGGTGGACAGTCAGTCAGACTCTGGTTAATTTCGAAAGGTCTAATGTACTGGCTGTCTCAGCGGTACAGCGGATGCTGGAAATGTTAGTGGGGTATTGCAATGAGACAAAAGTGGGTGGCAAGCCTCTGGCGCAAGACCCAGTTATTCGCAATAAGCTTGCTGAGATGGCTACCGAAATCGAGGCATCTCGTACTCTGGCGTATTACATAGCGGATCAACAAAATAGAAATCAGGTGGCGGCGCTATTTGAATCATCAGCAATGAAGGTGTTCGTAGGCGATTTATTTGAGCGTCTGGGTGCTCTCGGAACTGATATATTAGGCACCTATGGTCAGGTTAGCGCTTCCAGGTGGGCACGTGAGAGCGGTGTCTGGGAGAGCCTGTATCAGACGGCTTTTGTACTGACCATCTCCATGGGGACCAATGAGATACAAAAGAACATCATTGCGTGGTATGGTTTGGGAATGCCCAGGCCACTTTCGCCGGTGTCTATAGAGAAGGCTGTAGCTGCAGCTCAAGCAGCAAAATAAGGAGGGAATATGGATACTACTTTCACAGAAGAACAAACAATGCTGAGGAAATCGACAGCCGATTTCCTTGTGGAGAAATACCCCGAGATAAAAGTGAGGGAAATAGAGGAATCGGATACGGGGCATGATCCTGAAATCTGGAAAGGAATGGCTGAGTTAGGCTGGATGGGTTTGGTTATTCCTGAAGAATATGAGGGTATGGGAATGACCTTTCAGGATTTGTCGATAGTTCTGGAGGAAATGGGACGAAATATCGCTCCTGGACCTTTCTTTTGCACTGTGCTTGAAGGTGCTTACCCTATTATTGATGCTGGAAGTGAGGAGCAGAAAAAAGAGTTCTTACCGAAGATAGCCAATGGGGAATTGATTTTTACCCTGGCTTTGCTTGAAGCTGATGGCATATATGACGCCTCCGATGTCGCTGTCAAAGCAGTACCTAAAGGAGACGACTTTGTAATTAACGGCACAAAGCTCTTTGTAGAACAAGCTATCAACGCTGATTATATGATAGTTGTTGCCAGAACCAGGGAAGGTGCTTCACCTGAAGACGGCATTACCCTGTTCATAGTGGATGCCAAGAGTCCGGGAATTCATTGCGAAGTAATACCGACCATAGGCATGGAAAAGCTGTGTGAGGTAAGCTTCAAAGATGTCGCTGTGCCCAAGAAAAATATGCTAGGCGAGCTGGATAAAGGATGGCCTATTGTAAACAAAGTTATGGAGAGAGCAGCCATTGCCAAGGCCAGCGAGTCCCTTGGCGCTATGGATGGGATTGTTCCTATGACCACGGATTACTTAAAGGATAGAGTTCAATATGATGAGCCTCTTGCCCGGTTCCAGGCACTTCAACATATAATGGCTGATATGTTCATCAGCCTGACTACCAGTAAGTATCTGGTCTACGAGGCAGTATGGATGGAATCGGAGGGTCTCCCCTGCGCCAAAGAAGTTGCTATGGCTAAATCATATGTAAACCAGAATTACAAAGAGTTTAGCAGATTGATGGTAAGATTGTATGCTGGCAATGGCACTCATAGAGAGTTCAAGCCCGGGCTTTACTACAGGAGGGCTAAAGCGGCAAGCATTGCCTTTGGCGACACCGAGTTACAAAGGGAAAGAATAGCTCGCGCCATAGGGCTTGTTTCTTAGTAATTCTCAGGTTGTGCCACGGGAGGTGTGGCTGAAGTGAAGCAGCGGATAGAAGAGCTGCGCTCGCTGATTAATTATCATAATCACCGCTATTATGTCCTTGATAGTCCCGAGATCAGCGATGAAGAATATGACGAGCTTATGCGGGAGCTCAGCCAGCTTGAGGCTGAGCATCCTGAACTTATTAGCCCCGATTCGCCCACTCAAAGGATTGGTGCTCCTCCTGCCGAGGAATTTGGTGTCGTAGAACATCCTGAGCCGTTACTTAGTCTGGCCAACGCTTTTTCTTATGAAGATCTGGCTGCCTGGCACAGGCGGGCAAGCAACCTTTTAGGTGGCAGCGATTTTGACCTTGTTTGCGAGCCTAAAATTGATGGTCTGGCGGTGGCGTTAACTTATATTGATGGTCTGCTCGTCACCGGAGCAACTCGGGGCGATGGTTACCGGGGGGAGAATATCACTCAGAATTTGAGGACTATAGGAAGCATTCCACTCTCTGTGCCAGGGGAAGAAGCACCGCCAAGGTTTGAAGTTAGAGGCGAAGTCTATATTCCCAGGGAAGGATTCAAGAAGCTTAATGACGAGAGAGCAAGGGAAGGACTTCCTCTTTTTGCCAATCCCAGGAACGCCGCTGCTGGTTCGGTGAGGCAGCTTGATTCCAGCATCACTGCTAAACGCCCCCTGGACATATTTGTTTACGGACTGGGGCCTGTGGAGGGGAAGGCAGTGCCTGATACGCACTGGGAGATTATGCAATATCTCAAGTCATTGGGATTCAAGGTAAATCCCGACATAGCTTTATGCCACACTATTGATGAGGCGGAGGAATATCATCAGAAATGGGTGGAGGGTCGAGAAAGCTGGCCTTATGGAGCTGATGGCATGGTGGTGAAGGTTAACTCCATTGTCTTTCAGGGAGAGCTGGGCACGGTGGCCCGTGAGCCCAGGTGGGCGATCGCTTATAAGTTTCCTGCTGTTCAAGGCACCACGCGTCTTATCGACATCGGTATAAATGTGGGCAGGACGGGAAGTCTTAACCCTTATGCCATTTTGGAGCCAGTTCATGTAGGCGGCGTGGTTATTAGCTCAGCGGCACTGCATAATGAGGAAGATATTCACCGCAAAGATATCAAGATTTGGGATACCGTTATCGTGCAGCGGGCTGGGGAGGTCATACCTGAGATTGTTAGCCCTGTGGTCAGCAAACGCACCGGGAAAGAGAAGGTTTTTCATATGCCCACTCATTGTCCGGTATGCGGGGCTGAAGTGATAAAGCCTGAGGATGAAGCAATGCACCGCTGTACCAACGCTGCCTGCCCCGCCCGGGCTCTGGAGCAAATCAAGCACTTCGTCGCCCGTAATGCTATGGATATAGACGGCGTGGGGGAAAAGCTGTGTCAGGCTTTGTTTGAAAAAGGATTGGTCAAGGATGTGGCTGACTTGTACTATCTTACCCCGCAACAGCTTCTCGGGTTGGAAAAGATGGCTGATAAGAGCGTCTCCAATGCGCTTGAATCTATTGATGCGAGCAAGGACAGACCTCTAGCGCGAGTCATCTTCGCTTTGGGGATTTTACATGTTGGTGAGGAGTATGCCGAGTTACTGGCGGATAAGTTTTCCAGTATTGACGAACTGGCTAAGGCTGGCCGGGAGGAGCTTCTATCCCTTCCCTCCATTGGCCCCAAGATAGCCGATAGCATCGTTGCCTTCTTCAGGCAGAAGGGGAATAAAAATATTATTGAAAAATTAAGGAAAGCCGGAGTGAAGCTGGAGAGAGAGAAGGTTGAGGAAGCAAAGCCTGAAAAATTACCTCTAACTGGGCTGGAGTTTGTCATCACCGGAAAGCTGGAGGCATTTGCTCGTTCGGAAGCAGAGGCGAGGGTCAAGGAACTGGGTGGCAAAGCTGGCTCAGATGTGACTAAAAGGACGAATTATGTCGTGGTTGGTGCTGACCCTGGCTCCAAATTGGCTAAGGCTAAAAAATTAGGAATAAAGACGCTTAGCGAAGCTGAATTCTTGGAATTGCTAAGTCAGAATATTTCCTGATTTTGAATCTCTTCAATGACATCTTTGAGAAGGGAACTGTAATAACCAGGTAGTTCAGGTATATCAAAGAATCTAGCATCCTCCACCTCGCTTCCAGGAGCTAGCTTTTCGTCTTTTACCTTAACTAGATATGCCACTATCAACATATCCCCATATATTTCCTTGTCGTCTATTCTGATTACGCCGACTAATTTTGCTATCCTGCCAGATACCCCGGTCTCCTCCTCCAGCTCCCTTAAGCAAGCTTCTTCCGGTGTTTCTCCGATCTCAATAAAACCTGAAGCAAACCCCCACATACCCTTTTTGGGTGGTAATCCTCTTTTAATGAGTAGAAACTTTTTATCTTTTACTGCCACGGCCAATGCTACTGGCAGGGGATTCTTATAATCAACGAAATCGCATTTAGGGCAGTATTTCCTCGTTCTTCCGTCAATCATTCCTATTTGTAGAGGTGTGGCACAAATGGGGCAATAGTTATATTCTTTCATGTATTCTCTCGTAAAGATAAAAAGCCCAGTCTTTGGTCTATAATATAGCACAGGTTTCGATGAAACTCATTGTTGGCTTGGGCAATCCGGGCAAGGCTTATGCTCATAATCGGCATAATGTTGGCTTTCGCTGCTTGAGTTATTTCGCCAGGCGTCATTCCATTCCGTTTGATAGGAGGCAGTGCCGGGCCAGGATAAGTGTTGGTGAAGTAGCTGGCAGTAAATTGCTGCTGGCCAAGCCACAGATATTCGTCAACATTAGTGGTGAGGTGGTGGGTTGCCTGGTGGAGAAATATGACGTTCCGTTGAGCAATCTCTTGGTAATCTATGACGACCTTGACTTGCCCCTGGGCAAAGTTCGGATTCGTCAAAGTGGCGGCTCAGGGGGACATAAGGGAATGAAGTCAATCATTTCCACTCTGGGGAGTGAGGATTTCCCCCGAATCAGGGTAGGCATTGGACGTCCTGCTCAGGATGCCGAGGATGCTATAGTAAGCTATGTGCTTGGCGATCTTACTGCCCAAGAAGAGGAAGTAATCAGGTCAGCTATCATTACCGTGGCTGAGGCAATCGATTGTTTCCTTATCCAGGGCATTCAGGCAGCAATGGGGAAGTTCAATTAGCCCGGGAGGGAAACCTGAGATTGCTTCGCCTTTGGCTCGCAATGACGGTAGGACTTGTGTTGAATTATACCTGCAGAGATTTTATTTTAAGGCTTTAGCTGATATTATTGCATATGATTAACGCCAGGATGGTCATTGCTGTTATTGGAGACTCGTCCTGTTCTGCGGAGGAAGCTAAATTAGCTGAAGCCGTTGGTGAAGGTTTAGCCCAACAGGGTGCCACCATAGTATGCGGTGGGTTAGGAGGCGTTATGGAGGCAGTTTGTCGTGGAGCCAGGTCAAAAGGCGGTGTGACTGTTGGCGTTTTGCCCGGTGAGGATATCAGTATGGCTAACCAATGGGTAGACATTCCTATAGCCACCGGGGTAGGCTATGCCAGAAACATGGCGGTGGTCAAGTCAGCCCAGGCAGTGATTGCTATTGGGGGCAACTATGGAACGCTCAGTGAGATTGCCTATGCCTTGAAGAGTGGTATACCGGTTATTGGATTGAATACCTGGTTACTATCTCGAAATGGTAAAGAGGTCGATGCCATAATCAGGGTTGACAATGCTGGAGAGGCGGTGGATAAGGCTGTCTCTCTCGCCAGGAAGCGTAAAGGTCATGGGATTGCTTCGCGGAGCCTGTCCTGAGCGCTATGAGATTCTTCGCTACGCTCAGAATGACAGAAAGCGAAGGGCTCGCAATGACACAATGGGGGCTCGTAGCGACATGATGGGGCTGGCAGCGACATGATGGAGCTGGCAATGATGCGGGCTAGCTGAGTTCAAAATACATCTGGAAATGGCAAGCATCGAGAGCGTTGCAGCCAGGGAGATTCTCGATTCTCGGGGCAATCCCACTATCGAGGTACAGGTAACATTAATTGATGGCGTTCTTGGTGTGGCTTCCGTTCCTTCAGGGGCGAGCACAGGCAAGTACGAGGCTGTTGAGCTTCGTGATGGTGATAACAGCAGGTATAACGGGCTTGGCGTTTTAAAGGCTGTAGACCATGTCAATAATGAGATTGCCCCTGAGATAACTGGCATGTCTGCATTGGAACAAACAGCTATAGACCAGAAACTAATTGAGCTTGATGGCACGGCTAACAAATCTCGGCTTGGCGCTAATGCCATACTGGGGGTATCTCTGGCAATAGCCAGGGCAGCCGCCAATTTCCTGGGGCTGCCATTATATCGTTATTTAAGTGGGGCAAAAACCTCCCTATTGCCTGTTCCGATGCTGAATATCTTGAATGGTGGCAAACATGCCCCGGGCTCCACTGATTTTCAGGAGTTTATGATCGTGCCTGTCGGTGCTGCTAATTTTGGCAAAGCTATGCAAATGAGCAGTGAAGTGTATCACTCCTTAGGCAAAGTCCTCAGAGATAAGGGTTTGAATACCAACATAGGCGACGAGGGTGGTTTTGCCCCACAGCTTTCTTCCAGTCAGGAGGCGATAGAAGTGATATTGGCTGCTATTGACCTGGCGGGCTACAAGGCTGGAGGGGATTTGTTTCTCGCCCTTGACCCTGCGGCGAGCGGCTTCTACCAGAATGGCAGGTATGTTTTGTCCCGTGAAGAGATTACTCTTACTTCGATTGAGATGGTAGATTATTATGCCAAATTAGTATCTGATTATCCTGTTATTAGTATTGAAGATGGTCTGGGGGAGGATGACTGGGCAGGGTGGTTGTTGCTTATGGCTAAATTAGGTAAGGAGATTCAGCTTGTTGGCGACGACCTTTATGTCACCAATATGGAACGTCTTGAAAGAGGAATTGCTGAGAAAGCCTCTAACTCAATCCTTATCAAGCCGAATCAGATAGGGACGCTCAGCGAGGCTCTTGCTGTTATTGAAAGGGCACAAAAAGCGGGATGGACAACTGTAGTTAGCCACCGTTCCGGTGAGACTGAGGATACCACCATAGCTGATTTGGCGGTAGCCACTCAGGCGGGATTCATTAAATCTGGTGCTCCTTGCCGCGGCGAGAGACTGGCTAAGTATAATCGTCTCCTCAAGATAGAAGAAGAGCTTGGAGAAAGTGCTCGCTACCCAGGTAAGCAGGCCTTTTACAACCTGGAGAAAATGAAATCGTGGAAATAGTTGCCGGTGTTCATCAACTGAAAATCCCCTTCCCTAAGGGCATACCGGGGGATACCAATGTATATGTTGTTGAGGGCAATGAGGGCAGCATATTGATAGATGCTGGTTGGGATAGTCCTGAAGGTTTATCCGCTTTTATCAGGGGGCTGGAGTGGGACAGGCTTAAGTTGAGGGATATTCAGCAAATAGTTGTCACGCATATTCACCCAGACCACTATGGGCTGGCGGGCAAGGTGAAGGAACTTTGTGGAGCTAAGATAGCTATGCATAAGATTGAGGGGGAGCTTATCAATCTAAGATATGTGAACTTTGAGGAACTTCTCAGGAAAGTAGAATTGGAGCTTTTTAGCTATGGTGTTCCCATAGGAGAGGTATCTGGCTTCGCAAAAGCTTCACTGTGGCTGCGAGAGTTTGTTTCTCCTGAAGCGCCTGAAGTTGTTCTGGATGGAGGCGATGAGATTTCCAATGGCGCATTCGATTTCGAGGTGCTGCATACTCCAGGGCACTCGCCAGGACATATTTGTCTTCGTGAGCCAAAGAAGGGCTGGCTATTTTCCGGAGACCTCGTCTTGTATGATAGTTTCCCTCATGTAGGTCTTCATGCTCAATCGGGTGATAATCCGCTAGGTGATTATCTTGATTCCCTGAAAAAGGTGCAAAACCGCAGCGTAAATTTTGTTTTCCCAGGGCATGGGCCAGTGTTCAATGGTCTAAAGCTCAGGATAGATGATATAGTTCGCCATCGAGAGCAAAGGAACATGGACATCATAAAGGCTTTGAATGGCAATTTAAAGACAATTTATCAAATAGCTACAGAGATTCCCTGGAAGGTTGAGTCCGGGGGCGTTGCTTTTGAAGATTTAGGAATTTGGGACAAGAGACTTGCTGTGAGGGAAACTGCTGCCCACATCAGGTTACTGACCTTGCAGGACAAAATTGGGAAGATTGACAAAGACGGTGTTTCTTTATTTTTAGTTAAGGACTAATGAGAAGGAGGCAGGAATGAGCATAAAAATTGGTATCAATGGTTTTGGACGTATTGGCAGATTAACTCTGAAGGCGATTATGGAGCGGTGTGGCGGTGAATTGGAGGTGGTGGCAGTCAATGACCTTACCGATGCTAAAACTAACGCACACCTTTTCAAGTATGATAGCAATTATGGCGTTTATCCGGGCAAGGTGGAGGCACAGGAGGGGTCTATTATAATTGATGGCAGGAAGATAAAAGTGATAGCTGAACGAGACCCTGCTCAAATTCCGTGGCGCGATTTTGGGGTGGATATTGTGATTGAATCAACGGGGCTTTTCACCGAGGCTGGTAAAGCGGCAAGCCACTTTCAAGGCGGAGCAAAGAAGGTGATTATCTCAGCGCCAGCTCACGGCGAGGACATAAGCATTGTCCTCGCCGTCAATGAAGGGCAATATGACCCGAATAAGCATCGCATCATCTCCAATGGTTCCTGCACCACTAACTGCATTGCCCCGGTGGTCAAGGTGCTGCATCAAAGTTTCGGGATTACACACGGACTGATGACCACTATTCATTCTTACACCAATGACCAGAAAATCCTGGATGTGTTTCATCACGATTTGCGTCGTGCCAGGGCTGCCGCTGTTAATATCATACCTACCACTACCGGTGCAGCTCGCATGGTAACCGTGGTTATTCCTGAGCTTAAAGGGAAACTACATGGCATCGCCATAAGGGTGCCTACGGCAACAGTATCCATCGTTGACTTCGTTGCTGATTTGAATAGGGAAGCGACCGTTGAACAGGTCAACGATGCCTTTAAGAAAGTTGCTGAAGGGGAACTTAAGGGTATTGTGGAATACTGCGATGCGCCCCTGGTAAGCTCGGACTTTAAGGGTAATCCAGCCAGTGCTATTTTTGATGCCTTGAGTACTATGGTTATCGATGGCAATCTGGTGAAGGTGTTGGCCTGGTATGATAATGAGTGGGCTTATAGTTGTCGTCTCGCTGATCTGGCTAGCTATATTGCCAATAAAGGGTTATAATCTCGAAAGTTTGTTATAAAACTATTGACAATAGCACAGGTCATATTATATGTTATTTGTAACAAGAATATAATGAAGGGTAAAAACAAAAAGGAGGTACGGAAATGAAAAGGGTTTTTGGTGTGATGGTTATTTTGCTACTGACAGTAAGCTTTCTGGCAGCGTGTGGGGCACCGCCGGCGCCTGCTGAGTTTACGCTTTCCAGCGTGACTGTTTCGCCGTCAGCGCCGGTTGTTGATGCCACGGTTACCATCTCCGCTACTGTCACCAATGTAGGGGAAGAATCTGGCGACTGTGATGTTGGCTTGACCATTGGCGACTATACTGATAGCAAGTCTGTCAGCTCATTAGCCGGTGGCGTAAGCAGCAGCGTCAGCTTTAGCTACGCCGCAACAACTGCAGGCGACTACACTGCGGAGCTCTCCACCCCTGATGACAGCAAGAGTAAGAGCTTTACCGTAAGTGAAGAGGGAGCCCCACCAGTCGAAGGGGTGCCAACCTGGTCTGTTGGTGACTACTGGGTACTGGACTGCTCTTATGCAAATCCAGGGGGCAAGACCGAACAAGATACTTGTCAATTAACGGTCACCGTGACAGGTGAAGAGGCAGTTGGAGAGGAAGCTTGTTACATGTCTCATGGTGAATTCACTCCTGCGGCGACCCGTGATGCCGCCGATATGCCGCTAACGTTACACCTCGAGACGGCTGATATATGGACCAGCAAAGCCCATCTGGTGTACCTGCAGCAGAGTTCAGCAATCGCAGAGCTTCCCGGGTTGCCATCCACCGTCACCTGGACTCTTACTGGAGATTATGGCTGGCCCTTTAGCGACGAGAAGACCTGGAGCGGTTCAGTGCGTGTTGTAGCTGGTGTCCTGGATGAAATTACTGATTTAGAGTTTAAGATACTTGGTGAGGAGGAGACCATTACCGTGCCCGCGGGAACATTCGACTGCTGGCATATGGTGGCATACGAGCCCACAAGCCCGGGCACTTATGTCAACGAGTACTGGATCAACGAAACTAAGGTGAAGTCAGTTGTAAAGGAGATAGAGCGCTCCCTCTGGGCCGGCGTGGAGACCAGAGAGCTTTCATCTTACTCTGTTAGCTAATTCACTAGTTAGTGCGTTTTAGCAAGACAGCGGTAGCTGTTCCCAACGGCTACCGCTGTCTTATTTCTGCCATCAGGTTAATCGAACTTTTTCATTTCCCGTCATAACCGGGAATCAAGCCGATAATAGACAAAATCTCTTTAGGAATTTTATTGTGGGGAGTATAATAAGAGATATCATATGGGGTTTGAAGTTTTCTATCGTAAGTGGCGACCGCAGAATTTTGCTGAAGTAGTGGGGCAGGAGCCGATAACAAGGACTTTGCGCCGCGCTGTGGAGAGCGGGGAAGTAGCCCATGCTTATCTTTTCTGCGGTCCTCGCGGCACTGGCAAAACGAGTACCGGGCGTATCCTGGCCAAGGCGGTTAATTGTCCCAATCAGCAAGGGGGCGAACCATGCAACAATTGTGATATTTGCCGCTCCATTACCGAAGGAAGCTCTCTGGATATAATGGAGATAGATGCTGCCAGCAACCGCGGCATTGACGAGATTCGCAATCTCAGGGAAAGGGTGGGTTATAGCGCCAGCATCACGCGCTACAAGGTATACATCATAGATGAAGTCCACATGCTTACTGAAGCAGCTTCCAATGCCCTGTTGAAGACTCTGGAGGAGCCACCACCTCATGTAATTTTCGTCTTAGCTACTACTGAGCCACACAAGGTGATATCCACAGTAGTGTCGAGATGCCAGAGGTTTAACTTCTGTCGTTTGGGACAATCAGCGATAGTGGATAAACTGAAAATGATATGTCAAAAAGAAGATATCCAGATTGAGCCTGAATCTCTGAGGGCTATCGCTCGAGCGGCTACGGGGAGTCTTCGTGACGCAGAAAATTTAGTGCAGCAATTGGTAGGCTATTACGGCCGCAAGATTGATTTTGGGCAGGTTCAGGCAACTCTGGGGTTAACCAGCGATTTAAGGGTGAAGCGATTGGCAAAGCACGTCCTCAACAGGGACATCTCCGCTGGTCTTCAGGTTATCAACAGTGTCAACAGCGACGGCATTGACCTTCGCTTATTCAATCGAGAACTTGTGGAGTATTTTCGGGGTTTATTGTTAGCCAAATCCAATTGCGAAGAGGCGATAGATGTTACCAGTGAAGACTTGAATGAAATGAAGGAAACTGTAGCCAGTGTTAAGCTGGATTACTTATTAAAAGCGATCAAATCTCTTGCCGGAATAGATTTTCGCGGTGATAGTTATTCTGTTTTACCTTTGGAGATGGCTTTAGTGGATTGTGTTTTGTCCTTTGCTGATGGGCAGCAGGTTACCATCGATAGACCTTCGGAAATTGCAGAGGCTACCTTACCGCAAGATTCTGAGAAATTTGGTGAAGAATCTACCTTATTGACGGAAAAAGTTGAGGAGAGCGAAGGCATCAGGTATGTGCAGGCTCGGTGGAAAGAGTTTATCAATTCTTTGAAAGGCGAAGGTTCAAACGGTAATCTGGATGCCTTTTTACGCAGTGCTTGCGAGCCAGTGGCAGTGGAGGATGATACTCTGGTGTTGGGTTTTTACTATTCGTTCCATAAGGAAAAGATCGAAGACCCCAAGTATCAGCATCTGGTAGAAAGGAAACTTGAAGAGTTTTTCCAGCAGCCCAGTAAAGTAAGGTGCATATTAGTTGAGCGAAAGGAAAGGGCGCCCGGTTCATCAAAGAGGGAAGATCCGATAATCAAGGCTGCTATAGAAATGGGTGGCAGAGTTGTGGATCAATAAATTGGGAAGATGAAAATAGATAAATCGATATTGCGTCAGGCACAGCAATTTCAACAGAAATTAGCTAAGGGGCAGGAGGAATTAGGGAACATTACCGTTGAGGCTACCAGCGGCGGTAGCGCGGTCAAAGTGGTAATTGATGGACACCAGAGAATTCGCTCGGTGGAAATATCACCGGAGGTGGTGGATGCTGAAGACACTGAAATGCTTCAGGACTTGGTCATGGCAGCGGTTAATGAAGCCATTACTAAATCACAGGAACTTGCCAGAAAACATCTCAGTAGCTTGACCGGCGGGCTTGATTTACCAGGAATTCTTTGAGAGATGGCATTTGTTGCTGAGCCCATAGCAAATTTGATCGGGGAATTTAGCAAATTGCCCGGCATCGGCCCCAAAAGTGCTCAAAGATTAGTTTATTATTTGCTGCGCAATTCGGACGAAGAAGCTAAAGCCCTGGCCGAGGCTATTTCGGAGCTTAAGGGGAAGATAAGACTCTGTTCAATCTGTTTTAATATCACCGATTGTGATCCTTGCCCTATTTGTCAAGATAAACAGCGAGACCATTCTAAAATCTGTGTCGTGGAAAAACCATCAGATATCCTGCCTTTAGAGCGCACTGGGAAGTATCAAGGCGTATATCATGTGCTTCACGGAACGATTAACCCGTCGCAAGGAATAGCCCCCGAACAGTTGAAGATAAATGAATTATTATCTCGGCTTCAGGATGGTTCGGTTAATGAGGTGATTCTGGCGACCAATCCTAATCTGGAAGGCGAAACAACGGCGTTATACTTGCACCGGGTCCTTGCCCCTCAGGGTGTTCGCATTAGCCGTCTGGCCCGCGGGTTACCATTCGGTGGCGAGTTAGAGTATGCTGATGATGTGACGCTTGCCCAGGCACTGGAGAGCAGACAAGAATTCTAATAGGCTGTCAATGACTTCACCCCATACCTATCAGGCTCAAGGTATTGCCATTAAGCAGACCAAGTTTGGTGAGGCTGATAAAATTGTTACTGTTTATACTCTGGAGTTTGGGAAACTAAAGGCGGTGGCTAAGGGGGCATGTCGTCCTGGAAGTAAACTGGGTGGTAATGTAGAACCTCCAAATTACAGCTTGTTAATGCTGGCTAAGGGACGTAACCTGGATATTATCACTCAAAGCCAGACTATCGATGGATTCTCGGGATTGAAAGGCGACCTGTGGTGCATCTCTTGTGGTCTTTATATCTTAGAACTCATTGATGTTTTTACTACTGAGGGTAGCCCCAACCAACCATTATTTGATTTACTGCTTGATACCTTGAAGAATCTATCACCGAGCAATGGTGACGAAACTGTATTACGGTATTTCGAACTTCAGCTTCTTCATCATCTTGGCTATCGCCCTCAGTTGCATAAATGCGTTGTCTGTAGTTCATCCCTTAAGCCAGGGCTCAATTTTTTTAGTCCTGGCCAGGGAGGAGCACTATGCCCTGAATGTAATCATGCAGAATTTGCCTCTCGCGCTATTTCAATTGACGCATTAAAAGTTCTTCGGCTGTGGCAGGATTGCGATTATCCTACCGCCAGCCGGGTAAAAATGTCTTCCAAGCTATCTTCAGAGTTGAGGCAGTTAGTGCAGGAGTATATAACGTATTTTTTGCAGAGGGAGGTTAAATCGATGGCATGGCTAGAACAGCTAAGGAGAGGGATTACTGTTGACAGTAATTGTGGGGTAAACTAAAATCGCCGAGCAATAAAATAACCATCGATATATGGTAGGGCTTTATTTTGGGTACTGATTGGCGCCCCAAGCTGGGAGACAAGTTTGTACGTCGTCCCCGAGCCAAAGCTCATCCTTTAAGACGTGCCCTGGGAGTATTTGGTTTATTCAGTGCTGGCTACGGCAATGTTGGCTCATCCATTTATTATGCTTTAGGGCTTGTAGCTTTAGTCGCTCTGGGGGCAACCCCTGTAGTTTTACTTATTGCCGGCATTTTTTTCATCTTTACCGCTCTCTCTTATGCTGAAGGCACAGCTATGATACCTGAGGCTGGTGGTTCAGCCAGTTTTGCTCGCCGTGGCTTTAATGATTTACTCGCCTCCATAACTGGTTGGGCACTGGCATTTAACTATATCGTAACCATTGCTATTTCCGCTTATACTGCCCCGGCTTACCTGGGATATTTTTGGCAGCCACTTACAGAACCAGTAACCGGCACGATTGCTGCTATGGGAATCATTTTTTTCTTGATGTGCCTCAATGTCATCGGCGTTAAACAGTCATCAATTTTTAATACTGCCTTTGCTATACTGGATGTGCTTACCCAAATACTTATTATAGCTCTAGCGATATTGTTCATTTTCGCTCCTCACCCTGAAATCTTTTCTCATAACGTTATAGGTAACTGGCCTTCAGCATCCGGTCTAATTCTGGGCATTGCTATAGCCACGGTGGCTTATACCGGGGTGGCGACAGTATCACAGCTTTCTGAAGAGGCAAGGCATCCTGCGATAACTGCCCCCAGAGCGTTAATCTTGATGATATTCGTGGTGATGATTTTATTCAGTGGCATCTCGGTAGCGGCTTTCTCCACTATGACACCGATTGAGATGGCTTCAGAATGGGCAAGAGACCCTGTAGCTGGCATCGCCTATGGGCTTTCTACAGCTATAGTGCCTGAGGAGATAGCTGCAGGATTGTCGTCGAGCCCAGCAGGGATTATCGTCATTACCGCCTTTTTCGGAGGGATTCTGAAACTCCTGCCCATATTAGTAGCTGTGTTAGCAACAACCATTTTGATTATCGCTACTAATGCCGGGCTTATGGGGATTTCCAGGTTAACTTTTTCTCTGGGAAAGTTTCAGCTTATACCATTGCTATTCTCAAGAGTTCATCATAAATTTAAGACGCCTCATAGAGCGATAATCTTTTTTTCCTTATTTGCTCTGTTGCTGCTCATTCCAGGATTCTTTGCTCCTGATACTTTTATCATATTGGGTGGTCTGTATGTTTTTGGTTCCCTCCTCACTTTTACTTTAGCTCATGCCTCCATACTCAGGTTGCGGATAAGGCATCCCGAGCTTCCCCGTCCTTTTAGGCTCCGGGGGAATATCAAGTTCAAGGGGTGTGAATTGCCCGTAACAGCTATTCTCGGACTAGTGTTTTCCAGTGCTATTTGGCTGACAGTGGTTATGACACAACCTTACGCCCGCTGGGTTGGTTTTGGTTGGATGACCTTTGGGCTTATTTTTTACCTCGCATTTCGCCATCGAAAGAAATTACCTTTGATTCGAGTAGCTCCAGAAGCTAAGCTTCCTGTTGACTAAAAAAGGATAGCAGGTTAATATCTCCAGTTGATGATGGAGATAAAGAACATTTTGGTGCCTACAAATGGTAGTGGTGTTGATGAGGAGGTCGTAAAGCTAGCTTGCAGTTTAGCCAGGAAAGCTAAAGCAAAAGTTTACGCTGTTTATATTATTGAGGTGGAGCGAAGCCTCCCTCTGGATACTCAGGTCGATTCAGAGACTGAGAAAGCAGAGAAAATACTTACCCACGCTGAAGATATTGCTGCTGACGCGGATTATGAAGTAGAGACCGATCTGCTCCAGGCTCGTGATGCTGGACCAGCTATCGTTAATGAGGCTGTGGAAAGAGAGGTAGATTTAATAATAATGGCGACTGTTTATAAGAAAGCACCTGGTATACCCGATTTGGGCAAGGCTGTCTATCATGTGTTGAAAGAAGCTCCTTGCCGAGTCTTATTATATCGAGACTCCATTTCTTGAAGTTGAACAGTGAATGTAATTATTATGGGCTGTGGACGTATAGGGGCTGAATTGGCTCATTTACTCGATGCTGATGGGCATAAGCTAACCATTATTGATGTAGATAATGCTAGTTTTGACAAATTACCGCCTGATTTCAGTGGCATGGCCTTTTCGGGGGATGCCACTGATGAGGAAGTACTTAGGAAGGCCGGTATGGAGCAAGCTGATGCCTTTGTAGCAGTGACCCGCGATGATGAACTGAATGCTATGGCAGCTCAAATTGCCAGGCAGATATTCGATGTTCCCAGGGTGTTATGTCGAATCTATGACCCGTTGCGAGAGGACTTTTACAGCGGCCTAGGTCTTGAGGCTATTAGCCCCACAAGAGTATTTGTTCGCCTGTTAAAAGAAAGGCTGGAAGGGTAACCGGGAAAGATGTACGTTATAGTCGTTGGTGGTGGGGACCTGGGGCATTATCTGTGTAAGCAATTGCTGGATGAGGGGCATGAAGTATTGGTGATTGAGAAAGATGCCGGGAAGTGTGAGCACATAGAGGAGGAACTTGGTGACATATGCCTGTGTGGTGAGGCCTCTGAGATGGCCATTTTGGAAAAGGGAGGGATAAGTAGAGCAGACATGGTTATCGCCGTTACTGGTGAGGATGAGGATAACTTGGCAGCGTGTCAGATAGCTAAGCAAAAGTTTAATGTTCCTCGAGTTATCGCTAGAATCAACGTTCCCAGGAACGAGAAGATATTTGCTAAATTAGGAATAGAGTCCGTTGTGGATATTGTGTACCTGGTTTCAGAGCATATCAAAGCGGAAACCATGCTCTTTCCTTTGATTCGCTTATTTAGCATTAGAGACAGGGGATTGGAAGTTGTGCTTGTGAGAGTGGGAAAGAATTCGCCAGCAGTGGGGAAGCCAATTGGGGAGCTATCATTGCCATTGGGCTCTGTTGTATCCTCGGTCATTTCCCATGGAGAGGAATCTCAGATACCAACTGTGAACACCGTTTTAAGGGAAGGTGATCAACTAATCTGCTTGATTTCCACTGAAAATATAGACTTGCTTCAAGCTATATTTAAGGAAAGTTAATCACGATGCCTGAGGTCGCATTTCAAGGGGAAAGAGGCGCTTTTAGCGAAGACGCCGTGGTAAAGTTCTTCGGGGAGGATACTGCTCTTTTACCCTGTGCTCGACTTAGGAATGTTTTCCAGGCAGTGTTGGAAGATAGGGCTAATTTTGGCGTAGTACCAGTGGAAAATTCGCAAGCAGGCAGTATCAATGAAACGTATGACTTGCTTCTAGAATACCCCCTCAATATATTTGCCGAAATTATCCTCAGGATAAGCCACTGTTTAATGGCTTTACCTGGCGAAAGTCTAAGTAGCATAAACACGATTTATTCACATCCTCAAGCCCTGGCTCAGTGTGAACAATTCTTAAGAAAACTGGGGCTCAACATAGTACCTGGCTACGACACTGCGGGCAGTGCCAAGATGATAAAAGAAAGCGCATTGAGTGGGTGTGCTGCTGTGGCTAGCGAAAGGGCTGCTGATATTTATGGTTTACAGATTTTGGCTCCTGGAATAGAAGATAATAGGGATAACTATACTAAATTTTTCGTCATTTCCAAGCAAGAAGCCAGGCTGGGACAAAAAAACAAGACCTCTCTGGTCTTCGGTACCAAGAACGCGCCTGGTGCACTCTATTCTGTGTTGGGGATCCTTGCTACCAGGAATATAAACCTGACGAAGTTGGAATCAAGACCCAGCAAAAACAAGCCCTGGGAATATATATTCTATGTTGATTTTGAAAGCGAGCTGGGTGGTAAGGTTTATCAGGAAGCGATGGGGGAACTAACCCGGGAAGCCACTTTTGTTAAGATACTGGGTTCTTATCCTCAATGGGAACAACAATCAGGTTAATCTTGCCTTTAGCTTCCGATAAGTATCGGCCAACGCCTCCGAGATGACCCTCGTCTCACTTAATACCGGCATAAAATTAACATCGCCTTCCCACCGAGGTACTATATGGGTATGGAGATGCCCTTCAATGCCAGCCCCGGCAACCCTACCCAGATTTAACCCAATGTTGAAACCCGCTGGCTTCAATACCTCTGTTATAAGTTCAATGCTTTTCTTGACAATGATGAAGTGCTCCTTTGCTTCCTCGTCGGTCAAATCTTGAAGGTTTGCCACATGTCGGTAAGGTGCTACCATCAAGTGCCCCGGGTTGTACGGAAAGGCATTTAGCATTATGAAATTGGTTTGCCCACGATAGAGGATGAAATTCGCTTCATCGTTACTCTCTTTGGGTTTTTGGCAAAGAAGGCAGCCTTCCTCTTTAGCCTTTTGTATGTATTCTATCCTCCAGGGTGCCCAAATTTGCTCCATTGCTTTAAAGGGATGTTACCGTGCCGGCAAGTGAATTGCAATATTATCGCAAAAATAGTCTTGGCATTTGAAAACAATGAGAGGGCATTGTATAACTTAAATATGTGTAGTATAGAACTTGTTCCTTCACTTTCTCACTGCATCGAGACTGTGACCAAAGAAGCATACTGGAATCTGGTAAACAAGTATATGAGGGATGAGCCAGAGAATAAAGAGCTTGCCGGGCAAATTGAGCTTCTTAAAGCCTTTTTGGGAATGATGGATTTTAGAAAACTTCGCAGTGAAAGCGAGATGCATTTGGTTGAAGGAAGAAGGGTCAAATTTGTAGTTTATTGGCAGGATAACAAACCCAGTTACGACATGGTGATAAGCTAACTTTCCCCGCGGATTAAAGCAATAGATTGAGCAGCTACTCCTTCCTCTCTCCCGATGAATCCCAAACCATTGGTGGTAGTGGTCTTTACCGTTATCTGGGATGGCTTGATATTCAGCGAATGGCTAATTTGTTTCCTCATTTCGGAGGTGAAAGGGGATAGTTTGGGATGTTGAGCAATGATGGTAACGTCAATGTTGACTATCTTGAATTCCTTTTTACTTATTTGTTCAGCGATTTTGCTCAATAGAGTTAAGCTGGAGATATTTTCGTACTCTGGATTTTCTGGGGGAAATTGGGTGCCAATATCGCCTAAATCAGCAGCACCGCATAAAGCATCAATTATGGCATGAGCTACCACATCAGCGTCACTATATCCCAATAAGCCTTTATCAAAAGGGATATGAACTCCTCCCAGGATTAGCTTACGCTCTGGAACAAGGGGGTGGCAATCATAACCGATACCCACTCTCAACATCGCTAATAATGACCTCCGCTAAAGATAGATCGGCAGGGGTGGTTATCTTTATATTCTGATATGTGCCGGGGTAAAGCTTTACTTTATAGCCAAGAAGCTCCACGGCAGCAGCATCATCAGTTACTTCCACAGTGAGTTCTTCGTAGGCTTTTGTTATTATCTCAAATTTGAACATCTGTGGGGTTTGTGCTACCCATAGTTTGCTACGCTGGAGAGTTTTTTCAATTATTTCAGCGTCATTGGCAAGTTTAATCGTTTCGTTAACCGGCACCGCAGCTATAGCTGCTCCGGTTTCCTTCACCGCCTCCAATCCCTTTTTGATTAGATTCAGAGTCAGGAAAGGACGTGCTCCATCATGGATCATGACCCAGGTGCAATTTACTAACTTATGCAGGCCTCGCTTTACGGAATCTTGACGTAATGGACCACCAGGATATATGTCAGTGACCTTAGTCCATTCTCTTTCTCTGGCCAATTCTTGTCCTAATTCCAGATCATCGCTTCTCAGCGCAATAACTATCTGGTCAATCAAGTGGCATTTTTGGCAGGTATCCACCGACCAAGCTAACAAAGGTTTGTTTCCCAAGGTGGCAAAGATTTTATTGAGGTTACCCATTCTCTGGCTGTCGCCTGCAGCGGCTATAATGACTCCCAATTCGGGGGCTTTATTCACCATTGATCGTTTCCCTGTTGATTTTCCTGGTAAGCCCTAATCGAAGGGCCTGGCCTAGAGAGTTAGCTTCAATTAACTGGATGTTGGCATAGTCAGGAGATTGCTTCGCTGTGCTCGCAATGACAGAACTAAGTTTAGGGAGGAGGCAAGTTTTAAGGCCCAGTCTAGCTGCTTCAGCGATTCGTCTTTCTACCTGCGGTACAGTTCTAAGCTCTCCGTTTAGCCCTATTTCGCCGAACACAGCTGAGCCTGAAATTGGGACACGGTCGCTAAAGCTAGAAGCAATAGCTAAGGCAATTCCAAGGTCGATCGCTGGCTCATTGAGCCTTAATCCACCGGTGACGTTGACGATAACATCCTGGTTAAAAAGTCTTAGTCCAGCACGTTTAGTGAGCACAGCGATAATTAGAAGCAGGCGGTTAAAGTCAACGCCGTTGGCGATACGTCTTGGCGGGCCAAAATTATTTGGTGTAGTTAAAGCTTGTAGCTCCACGAGCAAGGGGCGGCTCCCTTCAAGGGTGGGCACTACTACTGAGCCGACCATGGCATCGGTGTGCCTGGATAACAAAGCTTGAGACGGGTTATCTACTTCCACTAACCCACTGTTGCCCATTTCGAAAAGTCCAACCTCATTAGTGGAGCCGAAGCGATTCTTAATACCTCGCAGCATACGGTAGCTGCTGAAAGGCTCACCTTCGAAATAAAGCACTACATCGACTATATGTTCCAACGTTCCAGGACCAGCGATAGAACCATCCTTGGTCACATGACCAGTAAGCAATACAGGCACATTATTTTCCTTTGCCCACCTCATTATCCGCGATGCGCATTCACGCACCTGGGAGATACTACCAGGCATCCCCGAGATATCTTCCAGATACATAGTTTGGATGGAGTCAATGACCACCAGTTTGGGTGAAATTTCATCCAAGTGCTCCATGATAATAGCCATATCGGCTTCAGACAGAAAGAAAAGCCCTTCACCATCTATGTTTAACCGCTCAGCCCTGAGTTTAACTTGATTAACAGATTCCTCCCCGGAGATATAACATGTCGGCCTTTTGTCCTTAGCTATCATTGCTGAAGCTTGAAGTAATAGTGTTGACTTGCCTACTCCTGGTTCTCCGGCGATGAGCACTACAGAGCCAGGCACTAAGCCGTCTCCCAGAACACGGTTTATCTCAGAGAAACCGACGCTGAGGCGGGAAAGCGTGCTCCTCTCCACTGTGGAGAGTTCCTGGGGTTTATTCGCCTTAAGCGCAGGCCTATTGTAAGCGGCACGATATGGGCTGACTGTTGTTTCTACAAAGCTATTCCATGCGCCACAATCGGGACAGCGGCCTAACCATTTAGGGCTTTCCTTGCCACATTGCTGGCAGACGAAAACAGTTTTGGATTTTAATTTGCCACGATTACTAGATTTCAAGCTAGTCGATTAATATGCTGTGAATATGAATTTATATCTCCTTTATCATCTCAGAAAGTCCAAGCTGTTGCAATTTTTCCTTCGTTGGCTTAGCTGTCTTTATGTCCCATTCTCGCTCTTTGTAATGTCCTCGCATTAAAATTTCCATGTCTGGCTGTTTGCCCTGTGATGTTCCTTCTGACAGCGGTGTGATGGCTATCTTTGGGAGCTTGTCATCCTCCTTGGTGATACCAAGCTTGATATTAATCATACGTTTTACATTGAAACTTCGCTCTCCTGCCATCATAAGGGAATCAGGATTGAAATCCCACCCGGTAACTGCGTTTAATAATCCTGCTATATGTTCAGGCGATATTATGGATGACAAGATACACAATGGAAGCGAGTTGAACAAGTCCCTCAAATTCTGGTATCTGGCAACCATAGCGCCTTTGCTCTCAGAGGATTCAAATCTGTCTCCGGGTATAATGTCGGCATCAAGGACCCCCCGCCCCATATCAACCATATAGTAATCTCCCTTCGTGTGACATGCGCCGCGAGGTGAGGTGGCGTAATCCACAGCATCTCCGAAAAAGGCTCTGGGGTCATGCATTGGAATTTCTAACCCCTTTACGTGCGCTGCCTCATCTTGTGAGACACCAAATTTCTCCGCCATCCTTTTCACTCCCTCAGCTAAGATGTCTCCTACCCCTTCTCTTTTTGCGATTTTTTCAACAAGGCTAACAATAGCCTTACTATCTCCCCACTTTATTTCCATCCCGGTCTTATCTTTCGTGAGCACACCTTTCTCATATAGATACATTGCGAATGCTATTGAGACTCCTGCTGATATTGTATCAATTCCATAGTCATCGCATAGGTGACTTGCGTAGATAATGGAGTCTAAGTCGAAGTTCATGCAGCATGGGCCGAGTGCGGCAGCGCTTTCATACTCGGGGCCATCCACCTTATCTATTCCATGCTTGCCGTATTCTGTCAATCTCCCACAGCCTACAGGACAGCCATAACAGGCAACTGATTTTACATAATAATTCTGCTTTAATGCCTTCCCGTCTATCTCCTCAACGGGAAAGACAGATTTAGAAAAATACTTTGCCGGGGCATCTGATAGATACATCGCCATGTCGAGATAGCCTATCGTCCCGAACTCTCGGAGCATTTCTCTGGTAGATAAGGCGCTCAGTTCTGCTATCGGCACAACCAAAGCCCCTTTTATATTCTCCTTAAGTTTGTCTGAACTTGCCACGCTTGGTCTTCTATCCCCATATGTAACGATTGCCTTTAGCTTTTTAGCACCCATGACAGCCCCTAATCCGCATCTTCCCGCTGCCCTCCCATCATCATTCATTATGGCAGCATACTTAGTGAGGTTTTCGCCACCTTGCCCAATGGCAGATATCCTTGCCCTCTTCTCCCCCACTTCTTTCATCAAGATGTCCTTTGTTTGATAAAATCCCTTTCCCCACAAATGGGAGGCATCTTTTATTTCTGCAGTCCCATCGTGCATCAGGAGGTAAACAGGCTTATCGGAACGCCCCACTATCATGACGCCATCGTAACCCGTGGATTTCAGTGCAACTCCGAAGAACCCCCCGGCGCTCGATTCTCCCCATACACCGGTAAGTGGCGATTTGGCACAAATGGTATGTCGGCCTGTGGATGGAACTGCTGTCCCCGTGAACGGTCCTGTGATGAAGATGAGGGGATTTTCTGGGCCCAATGGGTCGAGGTTTTTGCTCATCGTCGGGTATAGCAGTTTCGCTGAAAGCCCGGCTCCACCTATGAATTTCCTCAAATCCTCTTCTTTTAGCGCTATATCCTTTGTCTGTCGAGTGCTTAAATCAACCTGCAAGATCTTTCCATGATAGCCGTACATTTCAATCCCTCCTTTCAAAAGTCGATATCTTTCCCTTCATAGGCATACTCAAGCATTTTCTTAATGTCAATGACGGAGGTAGGTCTTGGGCTTGCCGGTGTACATGCGTCTTCCGAGGCATACCTGGCGACAGCGTCAAGGTTTTTCTGCCATCTCTCCTTGGTAATTCCGTGCTCCTTCAAGGCATAGGGCACCTTAAAGCTCGAAAGAAATTGCTTGAACCTGTCAACGAGTTTTTGAAGGCATTCCGCATCATCTTTTGCCTCAATCCCAATTTTCCTGGCTAATTGCACATACTTATTGCTTGCTCTGGAATAATATTGTATTGAATAAGGTATGAAAATACTCACTGCTATTCCATGGTGGATGCCAAATACCTTTCCTACTGCATGCCCCAGGCTATGCGTCAGTGCCGCTTGGCTATTTCCAAATGCAAGTCCAGCTATCGTTGCTGCCAGTTGCATGCGGTATCTTGCCTCCATATCGTCGGGTGTTTTATATGCTCGAGGCAAGAACTTGAATATTAATTCTATAGATTTTATTGCCAGGGCATCGCAGATATCAGTATCATAACAGGTCAAGAAGCTATCAACTGAATGTGCTAAAGCATCTAGGCCTGTACCTGCGGTTATTCTGGGTGGCATTCCAACGGTGAATTCTGGAACTAGAACTGCGAAGTCTGGAACTATTTCCGCTGAGGTAACCTCGATCTTTACAGGCGGGCTCACGGAATCATCTGTCAACACGGAAGCCCAGGTGACTTCCGAACCGGTACCACTCGTTGTGGGATATGCTGCCAGTAGTGCCTTTTTCCTTAATCCCATGGGAATCGTAGGGTTTACCGCCCTCAAGTCGTAACCCGGTAACTCGTAGAGTATCCATGCGGCTTTGGCCAGGTCCATTGTGGAGCCACCCCCCACCGCAACGATGAGGTCAGGTTCGAATTTTGTCATCGCAGCGGCACACTTTTCCACCAGGGTTACCGGGGGTTCTGGAGCAGCCTCGTTCCAAATTGTTGTCTGAAAGCTGGCTTCTTGGAAATCTTTAGCGACACTTTTGGCGTGTCTTTCCACGACAGTGTCGGTTAAAATGAACGCCTTTCTCCTTTCACGCATAAAGGCGACAAGCATTGATAATGCCGTTGCTCCCATTCTCCCGGTAAAAATCGCCCTCGGTGCAAAAAAGTGTCCATAGACTTCCTTAATAGCTTCACCCCCCATTGTAGGCAGCATCGTCTGCCATACCGGTTCTACATACCACATTTTAGTAGCCATTTTTCTCCTCCTTCCTTAGCTGATTTTCACTGGTACTCGATGATAGCTATCAGTTGGCTTGTTTTAACTACTTGATTTGGGGAACCCCCCACCTCTGTAATAGACCCTTTCACAGGAACTGATTTTCATTCGTACTCGATGATAGCTATCAGTTGGCTTGTCTTGACCACTTGATTGGGTGAAACCCCCACCTCTGTAATAGACCCTTTCACAGGAACTGATTTTTATTAGTACTCGATGATAGCTATCAATTGGCCTATTTTAACTACTTGATCGGGTGAAACCCCCACCTCTACGACTGACCCTTTCACGGGGGCTAATATTGGGTTTTCCATCTTCATCGCTTCTATAACGCAAATTGTATCGCCTTCATTCACTGAATTGCCTTGAGTAACGCCGACGCTTAGAATTTTACCTGGTATTGGTGCTTCAATTATCTCTTGGGGCACTGTTATGTGCCTTCCTTGACCAGCGCACGTATCACGATTCTCTCATCTTCACGATCTACCACAACGGTGTCTCCGGGGAGGAAATCGCCGTGTAGCAAAGCCTCGGAGAGTTCATTTTCCACCATTTCCTGGATTGTACGACGCAATGGACGTGCTCCAAAAACAGGATCATAGCCTTTGTCACCGAGGAGGTCTTTGGCAGCTTCGGTAATCTCTAAAGTTATGTTTTTTTCCTTGACCGAATCAATGGTCTGGCTGATCATTAACTCAACGATCTTTCGGATATGTTCTTTAGTCAGGCCGTGGAAAACCACAGTGGCATCAATACGGTTGAGAAACTCGGGGCGAAAGGTTTTCTTCACCTCTCCAAGCACCTTTCCCTTCATCTTCTCGTATTCGATTTGCTTATCACTATCACCATGAATATCAAAGCCAATGCTCATATTGCGTTTTATTAGCTCAGCTCCAATATTGCTAGTCATGATTATGATGCTATTACGGAAATCCACACGGCGTCCCTTGGCATCAGCTAAATGACCATCATCGAAAATTTGGAGTAGTATATTAAACACGTCATAATGTGCCTTCTCAATCTCATCGAGGAGGATACAGCAGTAAGATTTCCGCCGCACTGCCTCGGTTAACTGCCCGCCTTCCTCATAGCCGATGTATCCTGGCGGTGAACCAACCAAGCGAGCCACAGTATGACGCTCCATGAATTCTGACATATCAAGCCTGATTAATGTATCCTCGCTACCGAACATAAATTCTGCTAGAGCCCTTGCTAACTCAGTTTTGCCAACGCCGGTAGGGCCAAGGAATATGAAGGCTCCTATTGGGCGTCTGGGGTCTTTCAATCCAGCGCGGGCTCTCCTTACCGCTTTGGCGATAATTTTTATCGCTTCGTCCTGACCAATGATACGGCGGTGCAAAGCTTCTTCCATATGGAGAAGGCGACTAGTTTCATCAGTGGTTAACTTCACCACTGGTATTCCAGTCCACATACTAGCTGTTTCAGCGATATCCTCTTCTGCCACTATAGGTTTATCTAGTTCTTGCTTTGATTGCCATTCCTTTTCCAGAGCTTCGATTTTTTGAACAAGCTGTAGCTCTCGCTCATGCAGTTCACTGGAATATTCATATTGAAGGGCAGCGACAGCGGCCTCTTTTTCCTTGCGTATACTTTCCAGAGCCTGTTTTGCCTCGGTTAAACTAACTGGTGCATTACCTCGTTTGATACGCACTCTGGAGCTAGCTTCATCTATCAAATCGATAGCTTTATCGGGTAGATAACGGTCAGCGATATACCGTGTAGCTAGGGATGTAGCTGCCTGCAGCGCTTCATCGCTAATGGCTAGGCGATGAAATTGCTCATAGCGATACTTAATTCCTCGCAGGATTTCCAGAGTTTCTTCCTTAGTAGGTTCAGCCACTAGGATGGGTTGAAAACGTCGCTCCAACGCAGCATCTTTCTCGACATACTTGCGATAATCATTCAAGGTGGTGGCACCAATACATTGTATCTCACCCCGCGACAACGAAGGTTTTAAAATATTAGCGGCATCCACGGCACCTTCAGCAGCTCCAGCACCAACGATTGTCTGCATTTCATCGATGAATAGTATACAATTCCCCGAAGCTTTCTCCTCTTCAATAATCCTTTTAAGTCTTTCCTCAAATTCACCGCGATACTTTGTCCCAGCCACTAAAGCACCTATATCTAGAGCAACTATCCTTTTGCCCTGTAGTGCTTCAGGAACCTCTCCCTTTACTATACGCTGGGCTAATCCTTCAACTATAGCTGTTTTACCAACGCCTGGTTCGCCGATGAGGGCAGGATTATTCTTAGTGCGGCGGCTCAATATCTGAATCGCCCTTTCAATTTCTGTATTACGCCCAATAATAGGGTCAAGTTTATCTGCCTTAGCTAAAGCGGTTAAATCTGTTCCAAGTTGGTCTAGCATTGGTGTGCGTGAGGTGCTGCGGCCAAGAGTTCGGGCATGCGTTGTTTCATACTTGATGACCCGACTAACCTCCTCTCGTGCCTTTTCCAGCGTAACGCCCAAGTTTTCTAGAACAGTATAAGCTATCCCTTCCTTCTCTCGTAATAATCCCAGCAAAATGTGTTCAGCACCTATATAGGTAGCATTAAAGCGACGTGCCTCATCAATAGCGAATTCGATGACCTTCTTTGCCCGAGGAGCAAGCCCCACCTCGTCAGTAGTGCTTGGTTTCTGCCCCTTTCCAATCAGAAACTCCACCGCTGGTTGCACCTTATTTGCAGGAATTCCTAAATTGGCTAAAACTTTGGAGGCTACTCCTGATTCTTGCTGTGCTAGCCCGAGCAATAAGTGCTCAGTGTCAATATAGTTGTGGCCTAGGCGCTGTGCCGCGCCTTGAGCTCGTGTCAATACCTTACGAGCACTTTCGGAGAATCTTTCAAATCCAGTAGCCATACTTACTCACGATATGCAACAGTTGCCTATAAGAAGATTATAATCTGCCCCTTGCTTACAGTCAAGGGATTGTACTCGTTTACGTGGTTGGTTCCATGCCTGGCTCAATTAGGTTGCCGAAATATGGTTAAATGTGATATATTGAAATATTCAGTTCACTACCGGTGAAAGAAGTATTGTTTTGGCTTGTCGGATGTAAGTGAGGCTGCGGAACTAATGCTTATTTTTGAAATAGTCTGTTGAGCACCCGATGAAGTTTATAAAGTGGTTTGAGGAAATCGGCGCTGGTGATGTGGCTTTGGTGGGTGGCAAAAACGCCTCTCTTGGGGAGATGATAAGGAATCTGGGCAAGAATGGTGTGAACGTTCCCTCTGGGTTTGCTATCACTGCTGAAGCGTATAGGCATGTGATTGAAAAAGCAGGCATAGTAGAAAAAATCAAAGACGCTCTAGCAGGTTTGGATACACATGACATGGAAAATTTGTCACGAAGGAGCAAAGAGGTAAGAAATCTAATAAAAACCGCGCCTTGTCCTGAAGAACTGGAGGAAGAGATAAGGCTTGCTTACAGGGAGATGGAGCGAAGATACGGTAAGGATGTTGATGTTGCGGTAAGAAGCAGTGCTACTGCGGAGGACTTGCCTACAGCTTCATTTGCTGGGCAGCAAACAAGCTATCTAAATGTGCGGGGGGAAGAGGAACTGATAAGGAAGGTTATGGAATGCTTTGCATCTTTATTTACCGATAGAGCAACATCCTACCGGGTTGATAAGGGGTTTGAGCACCTAAAGGTTTTTCTATCGGTTGGCGTGCAAAAGATGGTTCGCTCCGACTTAGCATGCTCTGGAGTTATATTTTCCATAGACACTGAATCAGGGTTCAAGGATGTGGTTTACATCACCAGCGCATATGGCTTGGGAGAGAATGTGGTGCAAGGGATTGTGAATCCAGACCAGTTTTATGTTTTCAAGCCCGCTTTAAAAAAGGGATTCAGACCCATCGTGGAAAAGAAACTGGGGACAAAAGAAAAGAAATTGATTTACAAGGAAGACGGGATAGGAACTGAGCAAAAGGAAGTTACCCCACAAGACCGAAGGGAATTTGCGTTGAATGATGATGAAGTGCTCGCTCTTGCCAGGTGGACTTGCATTATAGAGGAACATTACGGTCTGCCGGTGGATATTGAATGGGCAAAGGATGGGCTAACTGGTGAACTTTTCATCGTCCAGGCGAGACCGGAGACAGTGCATTCACAAAGAGATTTAGCCATGCTCAAGACTTATGTGCTTGAGGAAGAAGGAAGGTTGCTACTTGAGGGGGAAGCGGTTGGTACGAAAATAGGGCAAGGTGAGGTAACCGTGATAAAAGACCCTCGTGAAATCTCTAAATTCAAGAGCGGTCAAGTTTTAGTTACTGATATGACTGACCCTGACTGGGAACCAATAATGAAAGTGGCTGGTGCCATAGTGACGAATAAAGGTGGGAGAACGTGCCACGCTGCCATAGTCAGCCGTGAGCTTGGAGTACCTTGTGTAATCGGCACCGGTGATGGCTCTAGGATCTTAAGAAATGGCAGCGAAGTTACGGTAGACTGTTCCAGGGGCGAAGGTAGAATATATGAAGGAAAGTTGAAATATCGGATTGATGAGGTGGCATTATCTAACCTTCCGAGACCTCGCACCCAGATAATGGTGAATTTTGGCATTCCCGGGGGAGCGTTTATTCAGGGGCGAATTCCAAATGATGGTGTAGGATTAGCCAGGGAGGAGTTCATCATCAATTCCTACATCGGTATACATCCAATGGCGCTGATAGGATACGGTAAGTTGAAGAAGGAAGCAAATAAGGATAGGAAGATAGCAAAAGTAGTTGAGGAGATAGATAAGAGAAGCGTATCGTACCGGGATAAGACACAGTTCTTCATTGACAATTTAGCGATGGGGATAGCAAAGATAGCGGCGGCGTTTTACCCTAATGATGTTATCGTTCGTTTTTCTGACTTTAAAACGAACGAGTATGCCAATTTAATCGGGGGGTATCTTTACGAGCCGGAAGAAAGTAATCCGATGATAGGTTGGAGGGGTGCCTCGCGTTATTATGATGAAAAGTTTAAGCCTGCTTTTGGCTTAGAATGCAAGGCGATAAAGAAAGTGAGAGATGAGATGGGATTTTCTAATGTCAAGGTGATGGTTCCTTTTTGTAGAACGCCAGAAGAGGGGAGGAAAGTGATAATTGCAATGGAGGAGTTCGGTCTAAAACAAGGGGAGAATGGATTAGAAGTATATGTGATGTGTGAAATACCATCTAATGTGGTTTTAGCTGAGGAATTTGCAGATGTGTTTGATGGATTCAGCATAGGGTCGAATGACCTAACTCAATTAACACTCGGTTTGGATAGAGATTCTGAATTTGTTTCTCATATATTTGATGAGAGAAATGAAGCAGTGAAAAGACTTGTGAAGCAAGTCATAGAGGCTGCGCATAAACACAAACCGAGAAGAAAGATAGGGATATGTGGTCAAGCACCTAGCGATTTCCCTGAATTTGCTGAGTTCTTGGTTGAGTGTGGGATAGATTCAATGTCCTTGAACCCGGATGTGGTGTTGAAAACAAGGTTGGATGTAGCGGAGGCGGAGAAGAAGGTGAAGACCAGGAGGTAGGGAGGAAAGAGCATATCAGTGCAGTTGAAAAATAAGAGTTCTTAGTTCAACTTGTTATGAACATTATATCTCAATGGTCAACGAGTTTGGTATACGGGAGCAAACAGAGCGGAAAGAAGAAGCTCTTTCATCTTATGCCGCTAAAAGTAGGGATAGTCGTGGCAGGATGAGGTGGGAGGAACCATGTCCGATAAGGACTTGCTTTCAGCGTGACCGAGACCGCATCATCTATTCCAAGGCCTTTCGACGGCTTAAGCATAAGACACAAGTGTTTATCGCTCCCCTAGGAGACCACTATGTAACTAGGCTAACTCATACCCTGGAAGTTTCTCAAATTGCTAGGACTATATCACGGGCTTTGAATTTGAACGAAGATTTAACTGAAGCCATTGCCTTGGGACATGATTTAGGGCATACCCCTTTTGGTCATATAGGTGAGCAAATTTTAGATGAACTATGCCCTGAAGGGTTCAAGCACAATGAACAGAGCCTGCGAGTAATTGATTTGCTGGAGAATGATGGGCATGGGCTCAATCTTTGTTGGGAAGTAAGAGATGGCATTCTTAATCATTCTAAAGGTCAAATTGATATTCTAGGGGAAGGATGGACAGATGTTGGCACTATGGAGGGTCAGGTGTGCAAGATGGCTGATGTGATAGCTTATATTAACCATGACATTGATGATGCTATAAGGGCTGGTCTTGTTACTGAAAACGATCTGCCTAATTCAGCGATAGCTATTCTAGGTACTAGGCGTTCGCAGCGAATCAACACATTGATTTCTGATATTGTAAGCTATTCCTGGGTAGTCAGTGGGAAAGGTGGGGTAGGGGAACCATGTATAGGCATGAATCTGAGTGTGCTTCAGGCTACCAGTGAATTGCGCCAGTTCTTGTTTGATAAAGTATATCACCCTAGTTTAGAGAGTGACGGGGCTAAGAAGGCAAAGAAAGCGATGCAGCTACTGTATTCTTATTTTCTGAGACATGAGGACAGACTGCCTCGAGAATTTGCCCTATTGAATGATCGCAAAGAGCGCAAAGTCGCTGATTATATTGCTGGGATGACTGACCAATATGCATCACGCCTGGCTGAGGAAATATCCCGATGAGCGTGATCAACGATGTAAAACAAAGGGTAGACATTGTAGAAGTAATCTCTGATTACGTGCCTTTGCGGAAATCGGGGCGTAATTTTAAGGCATTATGTCCATTTCACAGCGAAAAAAATCCTTCCTTTTTCGTTTTCCCAGATCAACAAACCTGGCATTGTTTTGGCGCCTGTAATACCGGGGGCGATGTTTTCGCATTCATTATGAAAAAGGAAGGAGTCGATTTTGGTCTGGCTCTTCGTCTTCTGGCTCAAAGGGCTGGTATAGTTTTAAGTGAACCTACAGAAGCAGAGAAGGTTAAGGATAAGGAAACAGAGAGATTATTTGAGATTAATGAGCTTATAAGTGAGTACTATCATCACTTATTACTTAATACCACGGCAGGCGAGAGAGCCAGAAGTTATCTTAATAGCAGGGGAATCACTCTCGAGACCATCAGGAAGTTTCAGCTTGGTTTTAGTCCCGATGATTGGGAGGCAGGTAAAGGTTTTTTAATCAATAAGGGTTATGAACAAAAAACCCTGGTGGATATCGGTTTGATAATAGAGAAAGAAGGTGGGGGAAGCTATGATAGGTTTCGCAATCGGTTGATGTTTCCCATACGGGATACTAAGGGTCGTGTTATTGGTTTTGGTGCCAGAGTATTGGATGACTCTCAACCTAAGTACACCAACTCCCCGCAGACAGTGCTTTTTGATAAGGGAAGTAACTTTTATGGAATTGATAAAGCTAAAGCCATTATTAGAAAGGAAGATTTAGCCATAATTGTGGAAGGTTATATGGATGTCCTCGCAGCTCATCAAAATGGTTGGCAAAACGTAGTTGCCTCCATGGGAATCGCTTTAACCGAGAAGCAGGTGAATATCCTTAAAAGGCTAACCAAGAATATAACTTTAGCCCTCGATGCGGACGTGGCTGGTGAGGAAGCTACCTTGCGGAGTGGGGAGATACTGGCTCGTTCTTTGGATAGAAAAGTGATTCCGGTGCCACTATGGTCGGGGTTGGTTAGATGCGAAGGTATGCTTGCCGCTGAAATAAAGGTTATTCCTTTGCCCTCAGGTAAAGACCCTGCTGAAGTAATAATTGAAACCCCAAAGCTTTGGCCGGGCATGGTAACTCAAGCGTTGCCCATATTGGAATTTGCTCTTGAGACAGTGGTAAGCAAAGTCGATTTCAACAAAGCTGAAGACAAATCGTTGGCAATACAGAAGTTATTACCTTTGCTTTATGAAGTAAAGGATCCTATAAGGCAAGCTCAATATGTACAAAAGCTGGCACATCTGTTGAAATTGGATAGCTCCACATTGAGGGCAGCGTTGAAGAAGATGCGTGTCACGAAAAGCAAGCAATTGACTGCAGAGAGTCACTCGCGTCTTTTCAGTCAACTCGCATCAAGTCCGATCGAGGAAACTTGTCTAGCATTATTGTTTCAGCATCCTGAATATCATGACGTGGTGCAGGAAGTAACATCGGAGTTTTTCATACACACAGAGAATCGCGAACTGTTTAATAAGTGGCAACAATCTCAAAGCATTTCTGAACTCAAAGAGAAACTTGACACGAACCTATTAGAACATATAAACTATTTATTGAATAAAACTTTTCCGCCTGAGGCTCAAAAAGCTGATAGGCAGCGTGAACTGACTGATTGTGTTCTCCGGTTGCAGGAGAGGTATTCCAGAAATTTAGAAGCTAGGAAGGAAGCAATACTTAATCTTGAGAGGGAGACGCAAGGTATTGATGCTGAGCTTGCCAAATTGGAACAGCAGGGAATAGCCTCCAGTCAAAGAATCAGAGAAATTCTCATCAAACAGTCGAAAGCAGGAAAAACAAGGTGAGGTTAATTTATGGATTCTGGTAAGAACGAAGTGACTAATGCAAATAATGAGGATGAAGGGGAGGAAGAAGAGTCAGTTGCTACTGAGGAGGAAACTGAAGAGAATGCTGTTGTAGTAGTCCCCCAAGGGGCTAGGGCGGAGATAGGTTTAGAAGAGCATGAAATAATTGATGATTCAACCCGTATGTATCTTCACGAAATCGGTAGGGTAAAGCTACTAAAAGCTGCTGAGGAAAAAACCCTAGCAAGGCTGATAGAGCGAGGCAGATACTTAGTTAAATTTGAGGATAGTTATTTTGATAAGCAGGGACGATACCCCTCGGAAGTTGATACGGTGCTTCACTTGCTTTCTCGGTTATCCCGAGCTTACCCCGTTGTCAAGGTTGTTGGAAAGCATGCAGGCATTAATTATTCAGATAATGTGATACGAAGGATAACCGACCCTAAATTTCGTGCTGCCATTGATGATGAAATTGACCCGGGGTTAGCGGAGGCGGTTGCTCAAGAGACGGGTAAGAGAGCTTCAGCAGTAGAAGGCATAGTGGAACTTTCGTTAAGCAGTTCCCTTCTACCGCCACAATCGCTGGCAGTAATTGGGAAGAGGATTACTTTTAAAGGGATAAAAGCTCTGCTGACTGATGAGAAGTTTATCTCCCATCTCAAGCGTGACGCCGGTCAGTTCAAGGCTCACTTTGATGAAGTGAAGAAAGAAGCTGAGCGGGCGGAAAAGCACCTTATCGAAGCTAATTTGAGGTTGGTGGTCAGCATTGCCAAGAAGTATATTGGACACGGTATGTCCTTTCTTGACCTCATTCAAGAAGGGAACATCGGCCTTATGAGGGCTGTAGAGAAGTTTCAGTACAGAAAGGGTTACAAATTTAGCACTTATGCTACTTGGTGGATCAGGCAAGGAATAACTAGAGCTATAGCTGATCAATCCCGTACTATCCGCATCCCGGTACACATGGTGGAGACAATCAATAAGCTGTTGCGAACAACCCGCCAACTAACCCAAGAATACGGGCATGAACCAAGCTATAAGGAAATTGCTGATTCTCTAAATTTAACTCCTGAAAGAGTAGAAGAAATCATAGATTTGTTTCACCATGAGCCTGTATCTTTGGAGACGCCTGTAGGCGAAGATGAGGATAGTCGGCTTGGTGATTTTGTTGAAGATCGAGCTAGCCCAGCACCAACCGAGGTAGCCTCACAACAGCTACTGAAAGAGCAAATAGATAGGGTACTTGATGAGCTCAATGAGCGAGAGAAGAGAGTAATCCAGCTCAGGTTTGGGCTCAAAGATGGGCATCCTCGAACACTGGAGGAGGTGGGCAAAGTGTTTAGTGTAACTCGGGAGAGAATTCGCCAAATCGAGGCTAAAGCTTTGCGCAAGCTGCGTCACCCCCAGTATAGTAGAAAGCTTAGGGATTATCTCGAATGAGTCTATTTGAAGGGAATACCAAACATACTGGTCATATTACTGGATGGTTTTCCCCGCACTAGCGATTTGGTCAGTTTCTGCATCTGGTAGAATTGATTAAGCATTTGGTTAATGTCTTGAGGTGTAGTACCACTCCCTTGAGCGATTCGATGCTTTCGACTACCGTTGATGATCCGTGGGTTGTGCCGTTCTTCAGTAGTCATGGAGAGGATAATTGCCTCTATCTTGCTTAAGCGTTTTTCTCCTTCATCCGCGGGTATATGAGAAGTGAATTTGGAAAAGCCTGGCAACATCTCAATTAAGCTCGTTAAAGGTCCTATCTTACGCATTTGATGTAATTGCTCAAGGAGGTCATTAAGGTCAAAGCTAGTGGTGCGCATTTTCCTTTCCAGTTCCTTGACTTGTTGTTGGCTATAGGCCTTTTCAGCGTGCTCAATGAAGCTGAGCACATCTCCCATACCCAATACACGGGATGCAAAACGGTCAGGATAAAAAGGCTCAAGGGCAGTTATTTTCTCCCCAGTGCCCAGAAACTTTATGGGCACTCCGGTGACAAACCTGATGGAGAGAGCTGCTCCGCCTCTTGCATCGCCATCCAACTTTGTCAAGATAAGCCCGGTAAGTCCGATTCGACCGTGAAATTCCTGAGCCACTCTTACAGCCTCCTGCCCGGTCATGGCATCTACAGTAAGTAATACTTCTGATGGCTGTAGCTTGGATTTAGTGTCAGCTAATTCTTGCATCATAGCGTCATCGATATGGAGTCGTCCTTGGGTATCAACGACCACCCAGTTTGTAGCTGTTTGTTTGGCTTGTTTTAAGGCGTTGCTACAAATGGTTATTGACGATGCGCTGGCATCTTGGCTATACACAGGGATATTTTGCTGTTTGCCTAATAGCTTGATTTGTTCAATGGCAGCAGGTCGGCGGGTATCGGCAGCTACCAGTAGCGGATATTGCCCCAAATTCTTAAGGTGAAAAGCCAACTTAGCTGCCGTCGTGGTTTTGCCAGAACCTTGTAATCCAACAACCAAAGCAATTGCTGGGGGATGAGCGGTAGGAGCAAGCTTGCTTGGTTCATGTCCCAAGATACCAATTAGTTCTTCATAAACGATTTTGATAACTTGCTGGGCTGGTGTTAGACTTTGTGACACTTCTCTGCTGACAGCGCGCTCTCTTACCACGGATAGGAACCCCTTCACCACCTTGAAATTCACGTCGGCTTCCAAAAGCGATAATCGCACTTCTCGTAGAGCAGTATCGATATCCTTCTCACTAAGCTTGCCTTTGCCGCCAAGTTCGTGAAATATTTTGGTTAACTTTTGAGTTAAAACCTCTAACATCGCTTTATATCAGCTTTCCCATACGATTTTTAATAGAGAGAGTAAGTCCATGTTCTCCAGGGTGTTGACCACTACGTCGGCTTCAATCATGCGCTGTTGAGGATGGCTACGGCTTACCGCTAAACATTTCATACCGGCAGCTTTAGCCCCCTTAACACCAAGGGGTGAATCTTCAATTACGAGGCAATTCCTGGGATTGGTTTCCAACTTTTGGGCAGCCAGGGAATATATCTCAGGGCTAGGTTTGCTTTCCGCTACCTCGTGACCTGAGACTATACAATCGAAATATTCCTCTATATTAAGTTCACCGATAATTAAATCGATATTTTCCTTCGGTGCTGAAGAAACCAAAGCCATTCTTAAATTCCCCTTCATCATGTCTAATAACTTAGATGCTCCGGGTAATGGCTTGACCTTTCCTTTTATCTTATCGCGGAATTCCAGCTCCTTTTCCTGCACTATGCTCTTGATGTCCTCTTCAAGTATGTTCTGCCCTAAAATGGTACGAACCATGAAGTCGTTTCTAGAGCCAAAAAGCTTGATGAAATCCTCCTCGCTGAATTTTACTCCCCTTTTGGAAAAGACTTCTCGCCAGGCAGCAAAATGGAAAGAAGCCGAATCAACCAACACGCCATCCATATCCCACATAATCGTTATTCTTGTTTTCCCGACTATGTAAAACAAGGAGGTGTTTTCGGCTATGATTGTGCCATCTTTAAGAGTCAGCATCCCTTTTGCTTTGGCTGCTCTATGTGTTTTTCGGATAACTTGAGCAGAGATTTGGATTGGCTCACCAACTGGTGCAGGATGTCTAAATTTCACCTCGCTTGTGCCTGTGACGCAATTAATCCCATGACAAAGTATGGCGTAAGCATTCGCCTCATCAAGCAAAGTATAGAGGATGCCGCCGTGAGTGAAGCCATGCCAGCCTTCATGAACCTGCTGCGGCGTGAATTCGCTCTTAACCTTCTCTTCATCGTAAGAAAATTTTAGCTTTAACCCTATGGGGTTATTCTGACCGCAGGCGAAGCAGAATCCTCCTGTGTAGTCTACTTCTTCAAGACTTCGTTTTTGCATTATTTTTTCTCCTCTCTTTGGGCTTTGTTATCCGAGGAGGGCGAAGATACAATGGCTGAAGTGCCGCCAGGTTGTCTCGTTCTCCCCGACTAAGCCTTTGCCAACCTAGAGCAGCAAGGTAACCAGCCCGAGGTAATCTGGCGATGTTTTGCGGCATTATAGCTAACTTGCCCAAATTCTGTCGTATTTCGTCTGCCATATCATTGGCGATTTCGCCACAAAAGAGTGTTTCTTGGCTAATTTGGGCATATAAAGTCTGGAGTGTGGTTAAGTGTTCTTTTTCCAATCGACGCCAATGGTCATCTTCTTGCTGGTAAAGCGCAGTGGCAATTTCCTGTCGGCTTGCTTTAAGGATAGGGCGTATCGGGAGTTTATTGTAACTGAAGGGATAAGCTTCGGTCTCTAATGTGCTTACGCCAAGCAAAGGAATGTTCAAGGAGAGAGCCATTCCTTTTGCAACGCTTATTCCTACTCTCAAGCCATTGAAGCTTCCCGGACCTTTAGCCACGATAATTGCTTCAATAGAGCTTGGTTGTAATTTAGCCTGTTTGAGCAGATAAGCTAGATTGGGTATCAATTCTACCGTGTGGTTATAAGTTGATTGCCAGGTTAGCTCAGATAGAAGTTCTCCTTTATGGGACAAAGCAATGCTGGCAATATTGGAAGAAGTGTCTATAGCCAGTTCCATGATTTCTCCTGGTTCAATCTTGACCTGAGTTTTTCCATCAATTTTAGGTATCGTTCACCCTTAGGTTCGAGATAAATGGAGCGTTCTGTCTCGGAATCGGCGACATAATTTAGTGATATAACTAGATTTTTCTCAGGTAATGCCGAACTTGCTTTCTCTGCCCATTCTATCACACAAACTCCATGACCGTAGAGATATTCCTCAAGCCCCAGGTCATTGATTTCTGCGATGCGGTTAAGGCGGTAAAAGTCGATGTGGTATAGGGGGAGATTGCCTTGATATTCCCTGATTATTACGAAGGAAGGACTGAAAGGATATTCCTTGATGCCTAGACCTTTACCAATGCCCTGAACGAGGCAGGTCTTGCCAGTTCCCAGCTCACCGATGAGGAAAAAGATATCGCCTTGTTGTGCTAATTCGCCAAGGTGACTTCCTAAAAGCTGAGTTTGCTCTGGACTACGCGACTTTACTCTTAAGGGCTTCATTTTTGAAATGTTCCCAACCTGCCTTTCTGGGAGTGACGGCGTTCCCCATGCTATCTATCAGAGTCACCCGTGTGGGCAGAGTTTTCTTGGTTATCTCGCCAATTACGCTCACCGGACAATCTAAAACACGCTTAACCTTCTCCATAGTAACTTTGTCGGCGGTGAACAGCAGTTCATAGTCCTCGCCTCCGCTTAGAGCCAGTTCCTGATAGCCCGGGAAATTGGCTTTAACCAAAGGATGTACAGGTACCCTATCTATCTTTATCTGGGCGTTAACTTTGCTAGCCTGGCATATATGGTCAAGGTCAGCAATGAGCCCATCGCTTATGTCTATGGCGGTATTGACTCCCCGCTGTAGCAGGAGCTGTCCCTCTTTTATTCTTGGCATAGGGCGAAGATGCGCTTGTCTCAAGATGTTGGTAGTTTCATTGTCAAGTGTTGTTTTCTTCTGGAGCATTTTTAGTCCCGCTGCCGAGCGACCTAAAAAGCCGGTAACTGCTATTTGTTCTCCAGGTACAGCCGTTGACCGTTTGAGTATCCGATTACCTTTAGAGAAACCTATAATGGTGATGGTGATAACCACATTAGGAGAGGAAGCTAGATTGCCTCCTATTATGGCTACCTGAAACTGGTTAGCAAGCTCTGCCAAGCCATGACAAAAATCGGTGATATTTTCCACCTCAAGGTCCTCGGGCAAGGCTAGGGACAGTAAAGCGTATGCAGGAATGCCGCCCATGGCGGCAATATCGCTCAAGTTTACTGCCAGAGCTTTCCAGCCTAATTCTTTCCAGCTAATAACATTCAGGTCAAAATGTGTGCCCTGGATCAGGCTATCTGTGGTGGCCAACTCAACATAATCGCCGCTCTGCCAGGCAGCGGTGTCATCGCCAATGCCGACTAAAAGTTGCCGCCAGGAATCATATCGGGGATTTCGGGATTTTTCAGCGATGCGCTGTATAATATCAATTAAGCCAAATTCCCCTAATTCGGATAGCTTCATCACTTGAATTATAACATTTCAAAAGCCAGGCTGTGATGTTATAGTCATCGGGGTGTGTAAGCACCGTGATCGCGTAGAAGGGCTTGAGGTTGTTTTGTCTTTGGCTCGCGATGGCACATTAAGGAGTTATTGCTGTGAAATATGCTATTCTTGCCGATATCCATAGCAATTTAGTTGCCTTTCAAGCTGTGCTTCAGGATATAGAAAGTAAGGGCGGCACTGATGAGATTTGGTGCTTGGGTGATGTAGTGGGCTATGGACCTGAGCCTCATGCCTGTATTGAGCTCTTGCGTCAATACAAGCATATTTGTGTTGCCGGCAATCATGATTGGGCAGCTATTGGTAAAATTGATATCTCGGATTTTAACCCCTATGCAGCTCAAGCCATCCTTTGGACGAGGCAGCAACTGGGTGCCGGGGATGTGGATTACTTGCAAGGTCTTCCTCAGAAGATAATCAGGGGGGATTTTACCCTGGTTCATGGCAGTCCTCGCCATCCAATCTGGGAATACCTTGACCCAGGGTGGCTATCAACAAAGGATGTTGAGGATAACTTCAACCGGTTTGACACCAAATTTTGCATTGTAGGTCATTCTCATAAGCCGATAGTCTTCCAGCAGGATAGTTCAAAAGATTACTCTGTGGCTAAAATTCCCAGTGAAATAAAGTTAAGCTTTGAAAGCAGGCGCTTGATTATCAATCCTGGTGGGGTGGGACAACCCCGTGATGGTGACCCTAGAGCTAGCTATGCCATCTATGATGGGGAAGCTCAAATAGTATATCATTATCGGGTTAACTATGACATAAGTGCTACTCAGCAAAAAATGCTGGAATATAATTTACCTTCGCCTTTGATTGAACGATTAAGTTATGGCTACTAGTATGATATACTATACGGATTGAAATAGTAGAGTTAGAGATGACTGATTATGAGCTAGTAACTATAATAAGCCCCGAAGTTGAAGCGGAAAGACTGCCTGAGATTATCGAGCGGGTAGGTAAGTTTATTACTGACGAAGGTGGGATGGTGGAATCAACTGAACAATGGGGAATACGGAAGTTAGCTTATCCTATAAAGAAGTTCATGGAAGCTAATTATGTTTTGACTCGATTTAAGCTGGAGCCCAATTTGACGAAGAAACTTGGTGCTGAACTCAAGGCTTCAGAGGAAATTCTGCGACATCTTATAGTAACAAGGGAGGGTTGAGAGATGGCGAGTTTAGCTAAAGTAACACTTATCGGCAATGTGGGGGGTGATCCTGAAATGCGCTATACACCAAATGGTAGAGCGGTTACTTCTTTTCGTATGGCTACTAATCGTCGTTACACCACTTCTAGTGGCGAGACCAAGGAAGAAACAGATTGGTTTAGAATTAGCGTTTGGGGCAAGCAAGCGGAGGCCTGCAATCAATTTGTAACCAAAGGCAAGCAGGTTTATGTAGAGGGAAGATTGCATGCTCGCAACTGGGAAGGGCAGGATGGGCAGGTGCGTACCAGCCTTGAAGTAACTGCAAATCAAGTGGTTTTCCTTGGTAAGCCAGGAGCTGTAGCTCCCCTTCCTGAAGAGGGCGTTCCTGAGGAAGGTGAAATCCAGCCTGAGGACTTGCCTTTTGAGTAATTTGAAGGAGCAGAAGATTGGCTAATTTTACAACAGGACGAACAAGAAGCTTCACCCGTAAGCCTGCAGTTTGTCCTTTCTGCGCTGGAAAGGCAACCATAGACTACAAAGATGTGGCTACCTTATCTCAGTATCTCACTAGCCATGGAAGCATTGGGTCACGGCACACAACTAGGGCTTGTGCTAAGCATCAGCGGGCTCTGGCACGGGCTATAAAGAGGGCTCGTTTTTTGGCTTTGTTGCCTTATGCCGCGGTTCATATCTGGAAAACAGGCGGTGTAGGCTTGCCTGAATTAAGACATCGCAGGAGTTAAATGCCTAAACGAACTTATCAGCCAAAGAGGCTTTCCAGGAAGAGAAAGCTCGGCTTCCGTGCCAGAGTGGCTACTCGAGGTGGCCGGAGAGTGCTTAAGCGAAGGCGGCTTAAAGGGCGGTGGAAGCTGACCCCGGTCTAATTGTATGAGACGGCCCTTGGCTCTAACGAAGAAGACAGATTACTTTTCGGTTTACCAAAAAGGCAGAGTATGGAAGGGAGATATAATAGTGGTGAGAACTTTGCCCACGGGCTTAGATTCGACCAGGTATGGTCTTTCGGTGAGCAAGAAGGTAGGCAACGCGGTAATACGCAATCGGTTGAAGCGCTTATTAAGGGAGATAATGCGGCTACAGGTGATAAAGCCGGGATGGGATATAGTATTCATTGTCCAACCCGGGGCAGCGGGTGCTGGTTATCATGAATTGAAAAATTCGGTAGCTAGATTATTGGGGCAGGCGCAGTTGTTGATAGACGATGACAAAACGGGTAATCCTCGATTTGATTGAATTATATCAAACGACGATATCGGAAGTTACTCCGCATTCCTGCCGTTATCAACCTACTTGCTCGCACTATGCTCATGAAGCGATTGAAAGGTATGGATTTGTTAAAGGTAGCTGGTTGGCAATTAAACGATTGGCTCGGTGCAATCCTTTCTCTAAAGGGGGATATGACCCTGTGCCTTGATTATAATGCTAGATTACTGACGTGAAGCAAACAAAGATATTATTCCTCATCGCGGTTTCTCTTTTTGGTTTAGTCCTGGCTTCCTGTGTTCCTGGTGGAGCTCAGCCAGCAAAAGGATGGGCAGGAATTACCTCTAATAATGGTACCCTCTACATGGGCTCTATGGATGGCAAGATCATGGCGGTAAATGCTTCTGCTCGGACTCAGCAACTTCACTTCCCGGCGGATGGGGAGTGGGAGTACCCTATCACTGCGCCTTCTGGAGGGGGGTTGTCCTGTAGTCAAACATCTGCCTCTGTTGCTATATATGGCACACCCGCTGTGGATGAGGCTCTAGTGTTTATCGGGGGTTATAATGGTAAAGTCTACGCGCTAAACACCTCAGCCCGAAGCCAAAACTTGGATTTCCCTCAAATGAGAGACAATGAATGGTTCTATCCCAAGACAAACGAGGTAATAGGGGCTATTGTGGGCAGCCCTGTGGTAAGCGAGGATGCTATATATGTAACAAGCTCAAATGGCAAGGTGTATTCGTTAGACAAAGATTTTGGTGATCAAAGATGGGAATCGGATGTCCTCGCCAAAAAATTGTGGTCCACTCCCTATGTTGAGGGAGATAAGGTTTATGTAAGTAGCTTTGATGGGCATCTTTACGCCTTATCGGCTGAGGATGGCAGTATAACCTGGAGTTTTGCCACAGAGTCAAAAATAGGATTTGTTTCCTCTCCAGTGGTGTCTAACGGAGTGATATTTGTAGGTTCCTTCGACCGCAACCTCTATGCTGTGAAAGTAGAAAGCAATGAAACATTGTGGAAATTCGCTGGAGACAGCTGCTTTTGGGCTACTCCTTTAGTTAGTAACAATGTTGTCTATGCTGGATGTCTTGATGGTGAAATTTATGCTATTGATGCTGGTAGTGGCACACAATTGTGGTCTTTTGATGCGGGAAGTCCTATAGTCGTCTCGCCAATTCTAGTAGATGACTCGTTAGTGGTAGCTGCTGAGTCAGGTAATGTGTATGTCATTAACTCAAAGACGGGCACCGGCGAGCGAATTAGGAATCCAGGAAATGATAATAAGCCGACCATTAATGCGCTTGTTCAAGCCACCCCCTGTGTTCAGGAAGGCATAGTTTACATTCGTGGTCAGGATAATTATCTATATGCTCTGGATATTGAGCAAGGGGAGGTAAAGAAATTTCCTCTGGTTACCGAATAGAGGTTTTATAATTATGGCTGATCTGTGGAATCTGATTATTCTCAACCCGATGCTTAATGGGTTGATTGCGCTGACCAGTGTTTCAGATGGCAGTTTTGGGTTGGCTATCATTGCGCTCACCTTCATAGTTCGTTTGATACTCTTGCCTCTTACTATAAAGCAGCTCAACTCCACCAAATCTTTACAAGGCATGCAGCCTAAAATCCAGGAATTACAGAAGAAACATGGCAAAAATCAGCAAAAACTTCAGCAGGAAATGATGAAGCTTTATAAAGAGGCTGGAGTCAATCCGCTGGGTTGTTTATGGCCAATGTTAGTTCAATTTCCAGTGTGGATTGCCCTCTATCAGTCTATCATGAGGGCTTTAGCTACTACTCCCGAAAGCTTGCTGGATTTATTTCGGCATCTTTATTCCTGGGAGGTGGTGACTCGGGCCCTTCCGCTAGATAGCCATTTCCTGTGGCTCAACTTAGGAGTACCTGACGGCACCATGATTCTAGCCATTATAGTGGGTGGCTCAATGTGGGTACAACAGAAAATGGTGACTGCTCCCTCCGCTGACCCGAGGCAGAAGTCAATGAACAGCATGATGCAGTTAATGATGCCATTTATGTTTGCTTTCTTTACCTTGATGTTTCCCAGCGGTTTGGCTCTTTTTTGGGCAGTTTCCAACGTGATTGGCATTGTAATTCAGTACTGGATTACGGGATGGGGTTACTTGAGACGGGGGGCTTCGACTCAGGTGGTAACTAAAGCCGGAGGGCAGAGTGGCATTACAAAAAGACCTTAAAGTGGATTAACGCCGTGAAGAGTTGCTGAGAAGAAGGGTTAAGATATGGATGAACTGGAGATAACTGCGGACACGGTTGAGGAAGCGACGGAGGAAGCGGAAAGGCGACTTGGGATGAAGCGAGACCAATTTGAAGTAGAGGTTGTTAATGAAGGGAAGTCAGGAATTCTGGGTATAGGAGCTGAAGAGGCTGTAATCAGGGTGAAGCCTTTACCTCCACCAGAGGGAGATTTGGTTGAGATAGCCAAAGAGATTCTGAATAAGTTGCTTGATTTGTTAGAGGTAACCGCTGAGGTTGAAGTTCTGCCTGACCAAATACCGGTGACTTTTAATATCACAGGCGATGATTTGGGTATTTTGATTGGACGTCATGGGCAAACTATAGCCTCTCTGGAGTACATTGTTAAACTTATAGTAGCTGGACGATTAGCGGATTGGCAGCCATTTTCTATCGATGTTGGTGGATACAGGGAACGCCGCCGTAGTTCACTTCAGGAATTAGCGTTGCACTTGGCGGAACAGGTTAAATTAACTCGTCGTGCTATAACTTTGGAGTCAATGCCTGCTAGTGAACGGCGCATCATCCACCTCGCCTTAGCTGAGCATCCTGAAGTGGTAACTCATAGTGTAGGTGTCGGTGAGGATAGGAAAGTAGTCATTTCACCCGAACAGAGCTAAGTTGTGTTCAAAAGGGTCAATAGCAAAATAGACTTCCCTCAACTGGAAAAAGATATTCTCCGTTATTGGAGGGAACGCAAGATCTTTGACAAAAGTGTTGAGGCGAGGGAAGGGTCGCGGAGGTATGTCTTTTATGAAGGTCCGCCTACAGCTAACGGCAGCCCGGGAATCCATCATGTGCTTTCCCGTCTATTTAAAGATGTTGTCTGCCGGTATAAAACGATGAAAGGTTATTATGTGCCACGCAAGGCTGGATGGGATACCCATGGTCTGCCTGTGGAGTTGGAGGTCGAAAATACCCTTGGATTTACCAGCAAGGCTCAAATTGAGGAATATGGGATAGGCCAGTTTAACCAAAAGTGTCGGGAAAGCGTTTCCAAGTATATCAAAGAATGGGAGGCATTGACCGAGCGTATTGGTTATTGGCTTGATATGGAGAATCCCTATGTAACACTAGATAATGGCTATATTGAATCTTGCTGGTGGCTTCTAAAGCAACTGTGGGACAAAGGGCTTGTTTATCAAGGATACAAGGTAACGCCGCATTGTCCCCGGTGTGGGACATCTCTTAGCTCTCACGAAGTAGCTCTGGGCTACAAGGAGGTTGATGACCCTTCGGTTTACATAAAGTTTAAGGTTGTCCCATCATCATTACCGCGTTCTGAAACAATGGAACGGCTTTCTAATCTCTTTTCAAGCAAGCCTGCCTATTTTTTAGCATGGACGACTACGCCGTGGACATTGCCTGGTAATACTGCCCTGGCGGTAGCACCAGATGCTGATTATTCAGTAATGGAGGGAGAGGATGACTACCTTATCATGGCTTCGATCCTTGTGGATAAGGTAGGACTCGAAGGCTATCACGAGGTAGATAGGGCCAAAGGGGCAGACATCGCAGGCGTGCAAAAAGGGTTGAGATACGAACCGCTATTCAATCCACATGACTATGGTGTAGAAAGGGGACGGTTTAGGCAGTATCACGAAGAAGCAGGCACATGGCGTATGGCTCTTGAAGTTCAGCCGGAGGACAAGGATTTATCCTTCCCGGTTATCGATGCTGACTTCGTTTCCCTGGATGAGGGCACTGGCATCGTCCATAGTGCACCGGCTTTTGGCGAGGTGGACTTCAAGGCGGGTGAGGATAATGGCCTCGATTTCGTGCGAGATTATGTTGATTTGCAGGGTATCATACAGGGCACCTATCCCTTCGCTGGAAAGTTTGTCAAGGATGCCGACCCTCTTATCCTTGAAGACCTTAAATCTCGCGGTTTGCTCTATCGCAGCGACAGAATTGTTCATACTTATCCATTTTGCTGGCGATGTGAATCTCCTCTTCTTTATTACGCCAAAGAAGCGTGGTACATCAAGACAACGGCGGTAAAAGATAGGCTTACTGGTGGTAATGATGAGATAAATTGGTATCCTGAGTATATCAAGTATGGTCGTTTCGGTGATTGGCTGAAAAACAACGTCGATTGGGCTATCTCCAGGGAGCGCTATTGGGGGACGCCATTGAATATCTGGCGATGTGAATCCTGTGGTAATCTTGACTGCGTAGGTAGCGTTGAAGAATTAAAAGCAAAGTCAAAAATCTCTGGGATTGATGACTCCACCGATTTACATCGTCCTTATGTAGATGAAATCACTTTTGCTTGTCCTAGATGCAACGGTGTAATGAAGCGTGTTCCTGAGGTACTTGACTGTTGGTTCGATTCTGGGGCCATGCCCATAGCCCAATGGCATTATCCTTTTGAGAATAAGGAGCAATTTGAACAGAACTTTCCTGCTGATTTTATTTGTGAAGCCATTGACCAAACGCGTGGTTGGTTTTATAGCTTACATGCTATATCCACGCTGCTCTTCGACCGCCCTTGTTTTAAGAATGTTGTTTGTTTAGGGCACATCGTGGATGCTCAAGGCGAGAAGATGAGCAAATCTAAGGGTAACGTCGTTGACCCCTGGATGGTGGTGGACAACTATGGTGCTGATGTGCTTCGTTGGCACTTACTTACCGCAGCGCCCGGAGAAAATGTCCATCGTTTTTCCACGCAAATGGTAGATGAAACAAGGCGGGGAGTTTTGCTTACTTTGTGGAATATCTATTCCTTTTTTGTTCTTTACGCTAATATTGACCATTTTGTTCCTCAGGAGACAGCACCGAGTCTATCTCCTTCTCACCTGGATAACTGGATTACCTCGGAGCTCAATCGGCTTATCGCTGATGTGACAAAGGCGTCAGATAATTATGACTTTACTTCAGCGGCACGTAGAGCCGGGGATTTTGTGGACGAGCTTTCCAACTGGTATGTGAGGAGGGGCAGACGACGATTTTGGAAAAGCGAAGAAGATGCTGACAAGTTAGCTGCTTATAACACGCTATACCAGTGCTTGGTAACCTTATCGAAGCTGTTGGCTCCGCTTGTCCCCTTCATTGCTGAGGAAATTTACCGAAACCTGATTTGTTCTGTGAATCAGCACGCTCCCGAAAGTGTGCATCTGACTGATTTCCCATTAGCAAATGAAGCTAAAATTGATGATAGGTTAGACGGTGAAGTCAGATTAGCAATGAAGATAGCCAGTCTGGGCAGAGCGGCGCGAGCTAAAGCGGGCATCAAGGTACGGCAACCATTGGCTAAGGCAATTATTACATTAACGCAGGAAAGCGAAGGGGGTACTTTGCAGAAGTCTGTCGCTGATGTCATGGATGAGATAAATGTTAAGGAATTGGAGTTTGTTAAGAACACGCTCTCGGAAGGCATGCCGTACTATGCTGTGGCTAATGATGGAAAATATTGGGTAGCTGTAGATACAAGGCTGTCTTCCCAACTTAAAGCTGAAGGAGTAAGCAGGGAGATTGTGCGTCATATCCAGACTATGCGTCGTGCTGCGGGATTTGATGTTGCCGACCATATTGTCACCTATTATCAAGGAGAAGAACATATTGCCAGGGTGATGAAGGATTTTGCTGGCTATATCAAGCAGGAGACCTTGTCTCTGGAGCTTACTGAGGGTTTACCGCCTGAAGGTGCTTATAATGAGAAGCAGCGCATCTCCAATAGCGATGTTTTGTTGGCTGTCAGTAAGGTTGACTAGCTCCATGGCGATGGGCTTTGCTCTAGCACAGCGTAGGTTGTCTTGGTGACTCTTCCCCTAACAAAAGTTATCTCCACTTTTTCACCAATATAGCAATCGAGTATTGCTTCCTGCAATGCTCGAGCGGTATCAATTTCGTTGTCTTGAAACTTGGTGATTACATCTCCCTTCTTTAATCCAGCAGCCTCCGCTGGGCTACCGGGAACTACTTCTGCAATCAGCACTCCTTCACTAACTGAAAGGTTATTGAGCCACGCTGTGAGCCAGTCCAGAGTTTGAAGGTGCACTCCCAACCAGGGGCGAATTATGTAGCCCTGGTGGATTAAATCTTCAATGGTTGGCCTGGCGCTATCGCTGCTTATGGCATAACCCATATTTTCTGCCCCGAGGATTTTGGCACTGGTAATGCCTATCACTTCCCCTTTCATATTTACCAGTGGTCCACCACTATTGCCGGGGTTGATTGCTGCTGTAGTTTCAATCAGGGCATAGAGCTTCTCCCCGGATAATAACGTTATGGCGACGTTTGATCCACTTACAATTCCTTCGGTTACCCTCAGTCCCATGCCAAAGGCGTTGCCTATGGCTAAAACCCATTCTCCTACTGCTAATGAAGAGGAATTGCCTAAAGAAACATAGGGCAAATCTGTAGCATCAATCTTGACTACTGCTAGGTCAGTCAGCGCATCTTTGCCCACTACACTGGCGGGAAATATCTCGCCATTATCCATGATTACCTCAATATTTTGAGCGTTGGCAACCACATGTTCATTGGTAGCGATATAGCCCTGCTCTCCATCAATCACAAATCCAGAGCCTTTAGCTACTTCTGTAGTTACGGAAACTACCGCGGGTTTTACCTTGGCAACTACAGCGGAAAAGCTTGGCAACAGGGTGCTCGATTGATTATCCGTGGTGGGGAAAGTCCAATTAGGCTCAGCAGTTCCTGTGAGATTGCCGGGCGGGGGAGGCGTGAGCTCATCATGTATAGTGCAGCCACTCACACCTGAGAAGATTAAGACCACTGCTACCAGGAAAAGAATGATGTATTTGAATTTACCAAGCATAATAATAGACCTAATTTTATTACTCTAGCTTGGTTTGGGCAAGTTTTCCTGCTAGGTGACTTATTCATTGATAGGTGATAAAGTATCATAAAATGGCGCAGCTATATTTGGAGCAGCTTTTGAAGGGTATTGTAGAACCTTTGTTGCTTCTCGTTATCAGCGAGTTGCCGACGTATGGCTATCACATTGCCAAGGAGTTAGACAAAAGGAGCAGAGGTTACTTCAAGTTCGGGGGGAGCACCATCTACTCAGCGTTGCGGCGATTAGAACAGGAAGGGTTGGTGTTGAGCACCTGGCAGCAGGTTACCCGGAAACAAAAGCGGAGATGTTATGAGTTAACTGAAAAAGGGCGTCAAATTCTAGCTGAGCGATTAAGTGAGTGGCAGCAATTTTGTAATGCTACCAGCAAGGTTGTAAGTTACTAGAAGCTATCTTTGCAGTCGGAAGCGAAATAGTGGAACTACGAATCCTAGGTGCCCATAGCAATGAAGCTAAAGGAACTCGGTTAACTTCTTTCTTAATAGACGGTGTTTTAGCTGTAGATGCTGGTGGACTTACCTCTGCCCTTTCTTTAGCTGAGCAAGAAAAAATCAAGGCTGTATTGCTTACTCATCATCACTTCGATCATACGCGGGATTTAGTCACCCTTGGTTACAATGCTGCTTTATGGGATGGTCAAATTAAAGTCTATGCTCTATCTGAAACTCTAAACGTTGTTATTCCATGCCTTCTTGATGGCAAGATATATGCTAATCTGCTTGAATATCCCTCTAAGAAAAGACCAGTACTTCAGTTCGAGACTATTGAGCCATATAAGGAAGCAAATATGCAAGGATACAAGATTTTAGCATTACCGGTAAAACATAATATCCCCACCGTTGGTTATCAAGTTACCTCCCCCAAGGGCAAAAAGTTGTTTTACACCAGTGACACTGGTCCCGGGCTATCTGATTGTTGGGAGTATATTTCTCCTGATTTACTTCTCTGCGAGTCTTCCCTTCCAAATATGTTGGGAGATTTTGCCAGGAAAGCTGGGCATCTTACCCCACAACTGCTGAAAGATGAGCTTATCCAGTTTAAGCAACTTAAAGGTTATTTGCCAAGGGTCATCGTTATTCATATTGCTATTTTGCATGAGCAGGAAATTGAACAAGAAGTGGCCCAGGTAGCTAAGGAGCTGGAAGCTGATGTAAACCTGGGCCACGAAGATATGAGGGTGGTGTTATAGGTTAGCCTACCTTTGGTAGCTCAGCCAGCGCCTCCTTTACTTTATCCTCAGGATACTCATAATCATGGAGCTTGCCTGAGAAGTAATCATCATAAGCAGCCATGTCAACATGTCCATGTCCGCTATGGGCTATCAGGATGGTTTTTGACTCACCTGACTCTCGACATTTCAACGCTTCGTCAATGGCAACCTTGATGCAATGGTTCGTCTCCGGTGCACTGATGATGCCTTCGCTGCGGGCAAAAGTCACCCCAGCTTCGAAAGTGGCAAGCTGGTGTTCAGCCCTGGCTTCAACAAACCCTAGTTTATACAGATGGCAGATGATGGGTGCCATTCCATGGTAGCGCAATCCACCAGCATGTATTGGGGGTGGGATAAAGCCATGTCCCAGGGTATACATCTTAAGTAGGGGAGTTAGGCCAGCTTCATCGCCAAAGTCATAGGCATATGGTCCCTTGGTCAGGCTAGGAGCGGACATAGGCTCCACATTGATGATGCGCAGGTCCGGCCTTGTCCCATCAAGCTTATCCTTGACAAAGGGCAAGAACAGCCCGGCGAAGTTCGAGCCACCGCCAATGCAGCCGACAATAATATCGGGATAAGCATCTGCCTTCTCCATCAGCTTCTTTGCCTCCAGTCCGTTGACAGTTTGATGCAGCAGAACATGGTTGAGCACGCTGCCCAGGGCGTAGTGGGTGTCATCATGAGTGACACAATCTTCTACTGCCTCGCTAATGGCAAGTCCCAGGCTGCCAGGGCATTCAGGGTCTTTTGCCAGCATATCTCGCCCTACCTTGGTATCCTCACTCGGGCTGGGCACGCATTTACCCCCCCAGGTCTCCATCATTACCCTTCGGTAAGGCTTTTGATCATAGCTAATCCTCACCATATAGACCTTGATCTCAAGGCCGAAGCAGGCGCCGCCGAAGGATAAGGCGCTTCCCCATTGACCAGCACCAGTTTCAGTAGTTATGCGTTTAACGCCTTCCTGCTTGTTGTAATATGCCTGGGCTACGGCGGTATTTGGCTTATGGCTGCCCGGAGGACTTGTCCCTTCATATTTGTAGAAAATCTTTGCCGGCGTGTCCAGAGCCTTCTCTAATCTGTGTGCCCGAAATAGCGTTGTCGGTCTCCACAGTTGGTATACATCGCGCACCTCCTCGGGTATTTCAATCCACCGCTCGGTGCTCACTTCTTGCTTGATCAGCTCCATGGGGAATAGGGGTGCTAAATCGTCAGGGGTAACCGGCTTCCCGGTAGCTGGATGTAGCACTGGTGGCAGCGGCTGTGGCAAATCAGCCTGGATATTGTACCAATGAGTAGGGATTTCTGTTTCATCAAGAGTGAATTTTGTTCTTTCCATTTTCTAACCTCCTTTCATTGTTTGCTTATTTCACTGTTTCTATTCAGGCGCCGGCATGGCGCCATGCCTTAATATTGAACATAATCAAACCTCCTTCAGCATAATAAAAAAGCCTCTCGCCAGGGGGCGAGAGGCCTAACCTTCGCGGTGCCACCCCATTTCGGTCTTGCGACCATCTCTCTTCAGGCACGGCTCAACTTAAGAGCGATACCCTAGGCTGTTAACGGTGCCCTACCGACAAAGCCTACTCAGCCTTATAGCCTTTCGGTTTGCAGCTCCCAGATCCATTCCAGCCTTGCGCAAGTATCGGCTCACACCTTACCCGACTCTCTGCACCCCGCCTCAGACTGTACTACTCCTGTTCGCAGCCTTTCGCTTATTCAGTTTTATTATATTTTATGTGGTAAGCCCACCCCTTGTCAAGAGAGGTTGGCTGGGCAAAGTTCAAGATAGCTACAACTTTTGCAAGAAAACCGTGATTTCGGTCACATGTGTTGGTTACATTATGAACAAATTGTACCTGATTGACAAATTCCAGAATTGAGGGTAGAGTGTCTGGAATGTTTGATGAGGCGTGTGTAATGTGAGAACGGTGAAAGTCGGTGGATGTGGCATGATGTGGGGCGATCTTATCCAGCCTTCTGTTGAAATGGCTGAGAAGGCTGATGTGCACTATCAATGTTACGATTTTCTCACCGAATTTACCATGTCGTTGCTTTATCGGTTGAAGCAGAGAAGTCCTCTTTCAGGTTATCCCACCGATGTTGTGGAATGGAATAAACAACTTTTGCCCATCGCTATCAAAAGGGGCATCAAGCTTGTTTCCAATGGAGGAGGAGCTAATCCCGAGATAGCTGCTGATGAAATATTGAAGGTAGCCCAGCAATTGAAGGTGCCCTTGAAGCTGGGAGTTGTTACTGGCGATGATGTGCTTGATACTATAAAGAGGCTGCGAAGGGAGGGGATGAAATTCCCCAATACGGATACCGGGGAAGAGGATATTACCAGCATCGAGGACAGGGTGGTAGGCGCTCATGCCTACATCGGTGCTGACCAGATTATCGAGGCTCTTAAGAAAGGATGTGATGAGGTAGTGGGGGGAAGGTTCTCCGATAACGCTTTATACGTTGGGCCAATGATGTACGAGTTTGGCTGGGAATATAAAGAACCTTATTGGAATAAGATTGGCGCTGCCATAACTGCAGGGCACATAGTTGAATCCTCCCGGTCGTGTTGTGGTGCGATGAGCAGCATATGGCGGGAGATTCCTGAGCCCTGGCATATTGGTTATCCTATTGTTGAGATGAATGAAGATGGCACTGCGGTAGTTACCAAAACGCCTGACACTGGCGGTTTAGTAAATCGGCAAACAGTCAGGGAGCAATTGGTCTACGAGATTCTCGACCCGCGAAACTATATAACGCCTGATGGAATTGCTGATTTGACGACGTTGCAGCTTGAGGATATGGGTCTGAACAGGGTAGAGATTACCAACATGACTGGAAAACCAAGACCTGACAAGCTGAAGGTAGGAGTAGGCTTTCATGGTGGCTTCCTGTTTGATGTAACTGTTCAAATTGTCTGGCCTGATGTTCTGGAGAAGGCGAGAATGTGCAAAAAGCATTTCCAAGAATGGCTTAAGTGGGCTAATGTGCGTCCTTTAGAGTGGGAGGTCCAGATTGAGGGTGTTAACATGTGTTTAGGTCCCACCGTTTCCGTAGATGAGATAGAGGAAAAATGTGGCAGGGACATTCCCGAGATAGGAGTAAGGTTTGCTACCAAGTGGCAGACTCGTGAAGAGGCGGAGTTCTTCAGGAGGGAGCTTGGAAGGGTTTGGTCAGTTTTTCCTGGTTTGCCATTTGGACAGCATGTTCCGCCAGCGCCCATGCGCATAATAGCCTTATGGCCGACACTTATCCCCAGGAGCGAAGTCCATCCTGCGCTAGCTATAAAGGAAAGCGAGCTGTAGGAAGGAGGCAGAATGTCAGTAGAGATACCAAAGACAGGTAAGGTGCAACTGAAGGATATTTGCTACGCACGCTCTGGAGATAGGGGGGATAAGAGCAACATTGGTTTGCAGGCTATCGATTTCGATGAAAAGGTTTATGAACTGATAAAGAAGAAGGTAACCCCCGAGGCACTACAGGAGCATTTCAAGGAATGGAGTAAGGGTGATGTGCATGTCTATCGCATGGATAACATGAAGGCTTTGAACATCGTTCTTGACCATGGCCTTGGCGGTGGAATGACCACCTCCCTCCGCTGGGATGGCACCGGGAGGGCAATGTGTCAGGCACTGCTGCGTATGTACATCGATGTCGATTAACAGTTTGTGACGCAGGTAACAGAAGTTCTCCAGCCTGGCAAAGGAGTTCACTTGCCGGGTTGTTTTTTTGTTGAGCTTGGTATTGTAAATGTCACCTGGTTAGATTTATTATTTAACCAAGATTTCGCAATATGTGGGGATATCAATGGCGGTAACCAAAGAAAAGGAACTAAATATACAATCAATTAGCGAAGGTAAGTTAACCTGGTTCTATATTGAAAAGCCCGCTGCCGCTGAGGTTGAATTTCTAAGGCAGCATTTCAAATTCCATCCCCTTAACCTGGATGATGTCTTGAGCCGTATCCAGCGTCCTAAAGTCGACGAATATGATGACCATTTATTCATAGTACTCCACTTTCCTGTGTTTGATAAGGAGAATCGGATAACGAGGCCGAGCGAGGTAGATGTTTTTGTCGGGGAAAATTACCTTGTCACTGTGCATTGTTCTGCTGACCTTAAGCCACTGGCTAAGTTCTTCAAGGAGTGTCAGACTAATGAAGAGAAGCGCCGCACTTATTTAGGACGGAGCTCCGGTTTTCTGCTCTACCATATTCTCGATAGGTTGGTTAACTATTGCTTCCCCATCCTGGGTAAAATTACCGAGAGCATTGATAATGTGGAGAATGTTATTTTCGCCAAAGCTGTTCCAAAGACTGTTCAAGAGATCTCCGTGATTCGGCACGACCTTATCTCTTTTCGCCGGGTTATCCATCCCCAGATACGGGTAATCGAGATGCTGGAGGAGGAGGAATATCCTTTCTTTAAAGAAGACCAGGAAGCTTATTTTGGTGATATTGCTGACCATACTCGTAAAATCTGGGATGGACTTGAAGATGACAAGGAAGTCGTCGACGGCCTCGCTGAGACCAGCAATTGGTTAACCTCAAATCGGATTCAAGAGATAATGCGCGTTTTGACTATTATCATGGCAATCATAGCACCAGCTACATTAGTGGCTAGCATTTACGGTATGAACATCCCCTTACCAGGTGGACTGGAGTCAGGCACTCTTTTAACTTTAGGCATTTTGCTTTTAGTTATGGCATTTATCGGTGTAGGCATGATTGTTTACGCTCGCCGCCGAAAATGGTTGTAAGTTATCGATTAATTATCGCCGTCAGCAGGCTCTTTTGCCTTCTAAGCTGATGAAGTTCATCGCAGATAATAATGTTGGTAAATTAGCTAAATGGCTCAGGATTATTGGTTATGATACCCTGTTTTTTGATGAGCAGGATGATGGGAAACTGATTAAAATTGCGGTTAAGGAGGACAGGACGATTCTGACCAGGGACACCCAAATCATGCAAAGGCGGTTGGTTACCAGTGGTAGGCTAAAGGCTGTATTGATTAAACACGATAACCCTAAAACTCAATTGCAGGAAGTGGTTACAAAACTAAATTTAGATTATCATCGCAAACCTTTCTCTGTTTGTCTGGAATGTAACCAACCACTAATGCCAAAAAGCAGGGAGGAAGTGCGGAGTTTAGTTCCGCCGTATGTATTCAAGACCCAGGATCACTATATGGAATGTCCAGTATGCCACCGTATTTATTGGCAGGGCACTCACTGGCAAAGGATGAGTGAGGAACTGGGGGAGCTTGCCAGGGAAGAGAAATGAAAATCGTCACCGCTGACCAGGTGAGGGAAATTGAAAATCAGGCTGTTAAGCTGGGCGTTTCACTGGAAATGCTCATGGAAAATGCCGGCAACGCCGTAGCTACACAGGTTAAGCAAGCATTGCATAGTGCTGTTGGTAAAAAGGTGTTGGTTATGGTTGGTCCGGGCAATAATGGGGGCGATGGCTTGGTAGCTGCGCGTTATCTCCATGACTGGGGAGCTAAGGTCAATATTTGCCTTTGTGCCTCCAGGGCGCAGGATGATAAAAACCTTAAACTAGCTGTGCAATGCGGGATACCTATTATCCATGCTTATGAAGGTAAGGCTCTCGCTGACCTGCGTGCTTCCATATCCTCGGCTGATGTCATCATTGACGCCCTTTTTGGCATTGGCAAAATCCGCCCTATTGAAGGGATATTCAAGGAAGTATTGCAAAATGTTTCTAAGGTTAAGGGAACGAAGTCAAAGCCTGTCCTGGTGGCTGTTGATTTACCCTCAGGACTCAACTCCGATACTGGCGAGGTAGACCCGAATTGTCTCTGCGCTGACATCACTGTTACTTTCGGTTATCCCAAAATTGGGTTATTCAGTTTTCCCGGTGCCGGGAAAGTGGGCAAGCTTGTCATTGCTGACATTGGAATTCCACAAGATTTGGCTCAGGATATAGATGTGGAGTTAATAACCGAGCAGTGGGTAAAGGAAACTCTGCCACAGCGCCCTTTGAATGCCCATAAAGGTAGCTTTGGGAAGGTATTGGTCGTTGCCGGCTCAGTTAACTACATCGGCGCTGCTTATCTTGCCTGTATGGGTGCTGCCAGAGTGGGTGCTGGACTGGTGACTTTGGCTACCGCTACTAGCCTTCACCCCATTCTGGCGTCCAAATTGACCGAGATAACCTATATCCCACTGCCTGAAGCTGAGACGGGTGTGATCGGTTCACAGGCAATCTCTACGCTACAATCGGAGTTCAGTAATTATGATGTATTGCTTCTTGGCTGTGGATTGGGACAGCATCCTGAGACGGTAGAATTCGTCAAGTCTTTGCTAACTGATAGCTCTCAGCTCTCAGCTGTGAGCTATCTAATTCTGGATGCCGATGCTGTTAATATCTTGGCTCAAATACCTCAGTGGTGGCGAAAGTTAAGGCGAGATGCTATCCTTACGCCGCATCCTGGGGAGATGGCGAGATTGTTGGGAATTTCGGCAAAAGAAGTTCAGGGAAGTAGGTTATCAATAGCACAACGCTCAGCAAAAGAATGGAAGAAAACCGTTGTGCTTAAAGGGGCTAACACGATTGTGGCTGCTCCAGATGGGGAAGCCAAAGTGAATAATGCTGCAAATCCTGCTTTAGCTTCAGCGGGGACGGGGGATGTCCTCGCTGGCGCAATAGCCGGACTAGCGGCGCAAGGGCTTTCTCTTTTCCATGCTGCTGCCTGTGGGGTGTATCTTCATTCTCGAGCGGGCGAGATTGTCGCTGAGAAGCTGGGTGATGCCGGGGTAATTGCCACTGATTTGCTACCTGTTTTGCCCAGGGTAATCAAAGCATTGAGAGAAGGTTAGCTGTTATGTTACTGGCTATTGATATTGGAAACAGCAGCATCGCCATAGGTGTATTTGATGGTGAGAAGCTTAAGGCTACCTGGCGATTAGCCACAAGCATACAGCGCGAGGCGGATGAATATGGTGCTTTGTTGGTTGCCTTTCTCAAGCAGAAAAAGTTGCCTATTTCGAGAATCACCGGGGGAGTGACGTGCAGCGTTGTTCCACCGTTGGCCCCCGTTTTTCAGGGGATGTGCCGGAAATACCTGAATATTCTCCCTTTAATAGTTGAAGCGGGGGTTAAAACGGGGATACGCCTTTCCGTGGATAACCCCCGGGAACTCGGTCCTGACCGGGTGGTGAACGCTGTTGCTGCTCATCACCTTTATGGAGGCCCGGCGGTTATTATTGACTTTGGCACTGCTACTACTTTTGATGTTATTTCTAAAGAAGGTGACTATTTAGGCGGAGCCATTTCACCGGGAGTCACCATTTCTACCGAAGCGCTATTTTCCCGCACTGCCATGTTACCCCGTGTGGAGTTAGTTCGCCCCACGCAAGTTATTGGCAAGAATACGATTTCTGCGATGCAATCAGGTATAATATTTGGATATATCGGGCTTGTTGAGGGTATGATTAATCGTATAGAACGGGAATTAGGGAGTAAAGTGAAGGTTATAGCTACTGGAGGATATGCCCACCTTCTGGCTGAGGCAACATCGCGGATAGAGATAATAAATCCTGATTTGTCGTTAATTGGGCTGCGTCTTATCTATGAAATGAACAAAGTGGAAGGGCGCGGGGAGCATCATGCTTGAAGGGAAGACGGTAATCCTGGGAGTAACAGGGAGCATCGCTGCTTATAAGGCATTTTCTCTAGCTGCTTTACATATAAGAAAATGGATTTTCCCTAGCTATTTTACGTTCAAAAAAAGCATTTTCCTCGTTATTTTGTAGCTGAAAAACATCCTAAAATGCTCGTAAACATGCCAATTTAAGGCCTAAAACCGATTTTCGGATTGCGTATTTCCTGACGCCTTCCCCTGATAATTAGAGGGGGGTGTGCCTTTGGGTTTTCAATACACTGTGTCGGTGAACAATTCCCTATTTATGCATACACGGTGTCAAAGCTATGTAAAGCTACGGAATAATGCACCCACGTCTAGAAGAACATTCACACATCTTCAATAGGGGTATGCCTTTGGTTTTTCTTTATCCAATATGTTGAACATTGCTAGTAGTCCTACTGCTATAGGGGAACCGAGGTCTTCTATGATTTTCATCCTACCTCTTCCACAGAAGATAGCCAGCTTGCAACCCTATGGCTACTGCAAGCCCCAAAAGTCCTTTACCATCCTCTCCCATGCGCCTTAGCCAATCACCCATAGTGCATGAGGCAGGTAGTTCCTTTATCTCGACTAGCTCTCTTAAACTTACTTCGCCCTTCAGTTCCCTTAAATCTTCCAGTTTCTTCCCACCACCGTGCAGCATCAGCACCAAGGGAATAACAAACTGGGAAGGTTTATACCCTTTACCACTGCCAGGTGGAGGTAGCTCTGCATCTATCACCTTCGGCAGCTTTAACGCCCTGGCTAGCTCATACGGCAGCACCAAACCGCCCCTGGCAATCAAAGGCTCATTTGCGGCCACTACCTTGAAAGGTAAGATTCCTTCTCTACGCCTTTTGCTCATTTTCACCCCCTGGGTGATTTATTTTGCTTGTTACTATAATACAAACAGTGGGGATTTTGTAGCTAAAATGAGCCTTCAATCGCTAATTTCGGAACGAGTACAAAGATTTGACTTGTGTTTTTTAGGGTGATAAAATCCCTCACAATATTTTGTGAATCTAAAGAAAGGAGGTGGCATGTTTGGTTTGAGCAACATAGTTTTAGGGGTCATAGCGATTGTTGCCGGTTTACTTATACTCATATTTCCTCATTTACTGGCATGGATAGTCGGTATTTTCCTCATAGTCTGGGGCATACTCACAATGTTGGGCAAGAAAAAGTAGGGTTAACACCCTTCATTTTAGAAAGGAGGTAAGATTATAATGCTAGGTATTACGTTTCCAGCTTTAGGTCTATGGATGGGGATAATAAGCCTGATTTTCGGTATTATCGTTATGATTTTCCCCAAGATACTAAATTATTTGGTTGGTATCTATCTTATCATCATTGGCATAATGGCTATCATAGCGTACCTCAGTTAAAGATGACTCTGGTGGTACTGAGTTAGCCACCAATAATTAGCGTTTTGCTTGTGCCTTGCATAACACAGAGCGTTATTATCAGGGAGGCTTGTATAATAACCAAACAGGCTCACCTTGCTGGGCAGCTAGGTGAGTAGTGCCGATAAGTAAAAGGAGGTCAATATGTTAAGGTTGCTCGTGATTATTGGTGTTATCCTGTTGATTTTGTGGCTGCTGGGTCTACTTCTCCACTTCATAGCAGGTCCGCTCCTCTGGATTTTACTTGTGATTGGAATCATCTTGGTGATTGTCTGGCTGGTGCCGCGAGTAAGAAGATAGACATTAGTTTTAACATCTGAATATAACGAGGTTTAAGTAAAAGCGTTAGAGTTTAAGCAGAATCAATACAATAATATTAACTGGAAGGAGGGTAGGAAACATGCCAGCGAAAGATGGGACTGGACCGACTGGAAGCGGACCGAGTGATGGACGTGGTCACGGAGTAGGTGGAAAAGGTCAGAGGAGCACGCGAAAAGGTCAAGGAGCCAAGAGTGGAGGCAAAAAGGGCGGATGCAAGTAGGAGGCGGTTACGCAAAAATAAGGTGCAGAAAATGAGAGCCATATCATGATTAATCCCTAGACTAAGAATCGAAATATGAGGGTGTGCCGGTTTACTTATACTCGTATTTCCTCATTTACTGATATGGATAGTCGGGATTTTCCTTATAGTCTGGGGCATTTTAACAATATTGGGCAAGAAATAGTATGGTTAACACTCTTCATTTTGGAAAGGAGGTAAGATTCTAATGCCAGTTATTACGTTGCCAGCTTTAGGCCTATGGATGGGAATACTAAGCCTTATTTTCGGTATTATCGTTATGATTTTCCCCAAGATACTTAATTATTTGGTTGGTATTTATCTCATCATCATTGGCATAATGGCTATTATAGGGTACCTCAGGTAAAGATGACTCTGGTGGTACTGAGTTAGCCACCGATAAATAGTGTTTTGCTTGTGCCTTGCATAACACAGAGCGTTATTATCAGGGAGGCTTGTATAATAACCAAACAGGCTCACCTTGCTGGGCAGCTAAGTGAGTAGTGCCGATAATTGAAAGGAGGTTAATATGCTCGCCTTATTAATTATTGGTATTATTCTCTTCGTTTTGTTTCTGGCGGGTCTACTCGGTGGTTTTGCTCTGCGCTGGCTGGTCAATCTCGCACTTGTTATTGCAGTTATTCTTATAATTATCTGGCTACTACGGGCGATATTCAAGGTCTTTTAGCCATTCTAGCCTTTAAGTAAGTCTTTGCTCTATACTTCAAGATACCTTTGAAGGAGGTCGGCTTAGACAAGTCAGAAGAGATACAGGAAGCTTGCACAAAGAGCAACTATTAGCAGCTTTTGTAATTTCGTGAGACTGCCAAATCCCTCGTCAAAAATTGCCCACAATGTGACATTTCAGGTCACTAATAATTCTCTGCCTTCGGCAAAAGGTTTGCCTTGCAACAATTTTCCAAATACCTCAAAAAAGTTAGATAAACAACTTTTGTAATTATCATATGGGCGATAATGGTAGCTCAGAAAAAATACCTCAGTTTATCTGCTTTAGATGCGGAAAGGGCATACCTAGAGGGGAAAAGATGTTTAGTGTATGGCTTTCAATTGATATTCCAACTATTGATGGTTCTCTAGAGTGTTCTGATGGATTTACTATAGCTCAGCTTTGTTTTGGGTGCGTTTCCGTTATTCTTGCTGAATTTGTAATTAGTAAGAAGTTAGTCATGCCTGAATGTGCACTTGATGAAATACAAGTAAAATAGCCAGGAGGGTCAAATATGTATGACGCTCATATACCTTGTAGATTTTTTAGCCAAGATAAAGAAGAAACCTCAATAGAGAGGCAAAAGGCTCCGCCCCTATAATCTCAATAGCCTTCAGATATGATTCAGCCTGTCTCAAGCCTCTGATAAAGTCTCAAACTTAGCATGAGGTCTTCTATTTGAGGTTGGCCGGAGTTATTCTCGTCCCTCGTCTGTCGGGAAAATTTAGGTTAAGTGCCATCACGGTTTCATAATGGCAACCCCAAGGCGCAGAGCTTTATTCAAGCAGCCCTAATTTGTGCCTTTCCAACTCTGAAGTGTCATATCACCACACTTCTTACAGAAAACAAAGCTATAGCCTTTCTCCCTCAAGCAATCCTGACAAATCTTGGTGCAACCCTTTGGGCAAGACTTGAGGATATTTCTGACCTTGCCACATTCCGTGCAGACATAGCCCATTCTTGCAAGGTCGCTTTCGTCAAGGTATCTACTCATCGCATGCACTCCTAGGTGAATACTACTGTAATATGTATTGTTCCTGCAAATAAAGCTTCAGACTATCCTCAAACTTCACTGACCTAGTGTAACTCACCACCATGTCTAGGCTTTCCCATCCACCAAGTCTCATAATATGCTCAACCTCCATTGACCTTGTGATAAATGCTCAAGGCATCATCAAACGTGAGGGACTTAGAATAGTGTTCAACCATAGTGAGTTGTTCCCAACCACCTAAAGCTTGCACTACTCTAGTGGATAGTCCCGATTTAACCTGGTGAATGCAAAAACCTCTACGGAATGAATGGGGATTGCAGTGAATGCCTGTCTCTTTACCTAATTTTTGAAGCATCGTAGCAATCCCATGAGTGCTAATCTCAAAGCTGTCATACTCACTAAACCATTGTCTAACTTCACCATTACCAGATAAAGCTTTGCGATACTTATTACCTTTGCCAAGAACAACCACTATCCCTTTATCCCAATCAAAATCTTTAGCTTTAACATTGGCGACTTCACTTACCCTCATACCTGAATACCACATCAATGAGATTAATGCTCTGTCTTTTTCACTATGACAATGACCAAGCAAAGTTTGGAGTTGCTCTTTGTTGATTGCTGGAAGTAGCTTCTTCTGTCTCTTTGGCGGGGATACCTTTTCAATTGGATTGCTTTGTATGTAGTCATTCTGATATAGCCATCTACATAATGTCTTGATACAGCGGAAGTAGTTGTGTTTAGCGTTACCACAGGTTAAGCTGTTCAGATAGCCATTGATACCCTCTGGAGTTAGGGGATAGCCAATAAACCTATCTAAAGCGACATGATAAAGAGTTATTGTCTTTTGGCTTATCCCCGATGCTCTGGATGTGATAAACTTATTAAGTAGTTGGCTTGTGAACTTTGTGAACTTTTTAGGAGCATCATGCTTGAAGGGAAGACGGTAGTCCTCGGGGTAACAGGGAGCATCGCTGCTTATAAGGCAGTTGATATTGCTAGCCAGCTCAACAGGGTAGGGGTGAAGGTGGACGTGGTTATGACTGAAGAGGCTAGCAAGTTTGTATCTCCGCTCAGTTTTCGTGCTATTACCGGAAGGACTGTGGCAACTGACATGTTTGATGCCTCTTCGGAACTTAATGTTACCCATATTGCTCTGGCTAGAGCTGCTGATGTAGTTGCTATCGCTCCAGCCACGGCCAATGTCATTGCCAAGTTAGCTACTGGCATTGCTGATGATGTGCTGTGTTGCACGGTGCTAGCAACCAATGCACCTGTAGTAATAGCGCCAGCCATGGATGCGAACATGTATGAAAATCCTGTTACTCAGGAGAATGTGTCCAAGCTGAAGAAGCGTGGCTTTGTCTTTGTAGGGCCGAAATTCGGCAAGCTGGTTTCGGGAGTGGAGGGTCTGGGACGGTTTGCCGATACCGGGGAGATAATAGGTGTTATTTCTCAAGTACTGGGTAGGGGGGGGAGCTTTGCCGATAGGCATATCGTGGTTACTGCTGGTGGCACACAAGAATTTATTGACCCGGTTCGTATTATCACTAACCGCTCTTCAGGAAAGATGGGTTATGCCCTTGCTGATGCTGCGCGTGATCGAGGGGCTAAGGTAACATTGATTACCGGTCCCACCTTGCTCACCAGGCCTGCTGGTGTTAAAGTGATTGATGTTTGCACTGCCGAGGAAATGCTTCAGGCGGTTAAGCAAGCAGTTTCCAGAGCCGATGCCCTGATTATGGCAGCAGCGGTGGCAGATTACCGTCCTAAGAGCACAGCTAAAGAAAAGATTAAGAAAAAAGACGCTGGGTTAACCCTGGAGCTGGAACGAACCCCGGATATTTTGAGTGAGATTAAAGGGAATTTCGTCAGAGTGGGTTTTGCCGCTGAAAGTGAAAATCTGGTGGAGAACGCCACACAAAAATTGCGACAGAAAAGCCTTGACCTTATTGTAGCTAATGACGTTACTGCTAAGAATAGTGGGTTCGGCACTGATAGCAATCGAGTAACCATAATTGGTAAGGATGGCAAAGTTGAAAGCCTGCCGCTTCTTCCCAAAAGACAGGTGGCTGATAAAGTTCTGGATAAAGTGGCGAAGCTCTTGACTGAAGGGAATAAGGAACGATAACGCGCTACGCTTAGTCATCCAAGATTAATAAAGACCTTGCGGAGAAATGCCTGAAATTCCTAAAGCCTATGAGCCAGGTAACATAGAGAGAAAGTGGTACAACTTCTGGCTCAAGCAGGGCTACTTTACCCCTGAGATAGACCCCAAGAAGAAGCCTTTCGTTATTATCATGCCACCGCCAAATGTTACCGGCGAGCTCCATCTGGGGCATGCTCTTACTACTACCCTGGAGGATGTGATGGTCAGGTGGCAACGCATGAAAGGGGAGCCCACATTATGGTTACCTGGAACTGACCATGCTGGCATTGCCACACAGGTAGTGGTGGAGCACCAATTGGCAGAGCAATCGTTGACCAGAAGGGATATAGGAAGGGAGAAATTTCATCAAGTGGCCTGGGAATGGGTAAACAACAGCAGGGCGAGTATCAACCTCCAGCATCAGATGCTGGGGGCTTCATGTGATTGGACGCGTGAGCGATTCACCCTGGATGAGGGGCCGAGCAAGGCAGTCCGCACCGCCTTTGTCAACTTGTATAACAAAGGGCTGATTTACCGAGGCGAGCGCATTATAAACTGGTGTCCCCGTTGTCAGACTGCTCTTTCTGACCTTGAAGTGGAACACAAGGAGATTAACGGGCATCTTTATTACATTCGCTATCCTCTGGCAGCCGAAAGTGGTTTTATCACTGTAGCTACCACTCGTCCTGAAACTTTCTTTGGTGATACTGCGGTAGCGGTGAATCCTGAAGATGTGCGATACAAAGACTTGATAGGTAAGAAAGTGGTGCTCCCTATCATAGATAAGCAGATTCCCGTTATTGCCGATGATGCCGTGGATGTATCTTTTGGCACCGGAGCGTTGAAGATAACCCCGGCGCATGACCCCACAGACTTCGAAGTGGGGCAGAGACATAATCTGCCGCTGGTGGATATTATGAACCCCGATGCCACCCTGAATGAGAATGCTGGTCCTTACGCTGGTCTGGAAAGATTTGCCTGTCGGGATATGGTGGTGGATGATTTGAAAGGAAAAGGCCTGTTGGAGAAAATAGAGCCTTATTTGCATTCAGTGGGACATTGTATTCGCTGCCAGACAATGGTTGAGCCCAGGGTTAGCCTGCAATGGTTTATTCACACCAAGCCTTTAGCAGAAAAGGCTATAAGGACGGTCAGGCAAGGTGACATAACTATAATACCGGAGCGGTTCACCAAGATATATTTTGAGTGGATGGAAAACATCAGGGATTGGTGTATTAGCCGGCAACTCTGGTGGGGGCATCGCATTCCTGTGTGGTATTGCCAGGATTGTGGCGAGTTCACTGTCTCCGTGGATATTGCTTCTCACTGCTCACACTGTGGTTCAAGCCAGATTGTTCAGGATAACGATGTTCTTGATACCTGGTTTAGCTCAGCGCTATGGACGCATTCCACGCTTGGCTGGCCAGAGGATACCGAGGATCTGCGCTACTTTTATCCTGGCGCGGTGATGGAGACAGGTTATGACATACTATTCTTCTGGGTGGCGAGGATGATTATGATGGGGCTGGAGGATACTGGTGAAATACCATTCCGCACCGTCTATCTTCACGGCTTGATTCGGGACGAACATGGCGAAAAGATGAGCAAGTTACGCGGGAATGTTATTAATCCCACCGAAGCTATCAATGAATATGGTGTTGATGCTCTGCGCTTTGCCCTTGCCAGCAATAGCACGCCGGGCAACGATATAAGTCTCGGCAGGGGAAAGGTGGAATCCAGCCGCAATTTCATCAACAAGCTGTGGAACGCTGCCAGGTTCATTTTCCAAAGTGTGGATGCAACGACACTAGAAGGACAAACTATAGAAATAAAGGTTGAGCCGCAGTTATTGGAAGACCGCTGGATTGTCAGCCGTCTTAACCGTGTAATAGGTGAAGTCAACAGGCTTATGGAGAGGTTCGAATTTGGGGAAGCCTGCTGGCAAATATATGATTTTATGTGGGGCGAGTTCTGTGATTGGTATGTCGAGATTGCCAAGTTGCGTCTCCGTCCTGTAGAACCTGTAGCATCACCTTTGCCATTCCTGGTGATTGTATTGGAAAACTCATTACGTCTTTTACATCCTTTCATGCCTTTTGTTACTGAGGAGCTATGGCAAAATGTGAAGCAGCATTTTCCTGAGGAAATCCACATGCCTGATTCTGTTATGATAGCTTCCTACCCTATTGCTGACGATGGTGCAATAGACCCTGAAGCGGAACGAGCGATGAATTCGGTGATAGAGATTATCCGTTCCATCCGTAATGTTCGTGCCCGGTATAAAGTGGAGGCAGCCAAGCAAATTGAAGCGTGGGTTTATGCTGATAAACTCTTGCCCCAAATTTCTTCCCAGGCTGAAGCAATCAAGACGCTAGCACGAGTTAATCCGTTAGCTATTGCTCCTCGAAAGGAAAGGCAGGGTGATGTAGGGCGTGCAGTCGTGCTGGTGCTCAAGGAATCCGAGGTAATTTTGCCATGGGCAAGTCTGGTTGACTTATCTGTTGAGGAGCAACGGTTGACCAGGGAAAGTGAGGTGACTGAGGCAAGGATAGCTCAGCTCGATGCCAGACTACGGGATAATGATTTTTTGGCGAAAGCGCCACAGCATGTCGTTGAAAAGGAAAGGCAAAGACTTACCGAGCTCAGAGATAAGCTTGAGCGGGTAAAGACGGAAATTTCTCAGCTGCGCTCTTGAGGAATTTCCCGTTTTTGTTCTAAATAGTGACACAACGATAGCAACGCCTTTTGGGTATCGCTGGCAACGCGGGACTTATCGTTGCGGATTAATCTTCTCTTGAATAACCAGTAGGTGAACTCGTTGAGCTCATTTAGGTTCATAGATCTGCGTCTGAGATAACGCTTCTCCTTTTTAAACTGCTGTGCCAATTCCTGTTCACTCTCGCCATAAAGATATTGATGTGCTTCATTAATTGTGTTTCCTTCGTTGATTAAACCAGCGGCTCGCTTTCTCTTACGAATCTCTTCAGCGATGGTCAAAATGAGAAGTCTTTCCATGAAGATTCCATATAGGTAGTTGAGATAAGCTCGATATTTGGCATTACCGATCAGCTCCTTAAACTCGTCTTTGGTTAGTTCTATCGGTTGCTGATCGAAGAAGAGAAGATTAATTCGCTCTTTATGTGGAATGAGCTCGCTAACCTCCTCACATAGTCTTTGAGCAAGGAGTAACCAATCAAAAGCTTCATTAGCGATGAGGTATTGGTAATGCCTGTCGTCATAGTCCTCTTCAGTGCTGTCCCATACCTTGACGGCTTCGAGTAACGCTAGATACCAGTGTTTACCCTGGGCGATAGCCTGTTTTAAATGTTTGATTGCCGCGACATCGCTTGTGGCAAGTTCAGATATTTGTTGCTTCGCTATCGAGGAATTTACCGTCGCCATAGAATAATTATAGCCTTTTAATCCGTTTTAAGATAGGAATTCACAAAATTTTCCGAGGAAAACTGTCCTTCGGTAATTTGGGCTGCAATGTCTTCACCAAAGAGTTGCTCTGCTATCTCAGCGGGAGATAGGCCTTTGCTAGACAGAGTTCTAATGCGCTGCCCTGTTTCCTCGAGGTACTGGATAGTTTTCTCCAGCATGGTTGATGGTTCAGTGATTATATATTCCGGTGCGGTAAGTAATACCCGGGGCATTAGTTCTTTGATTTTTTTAAGTGAAATTATGGTTTTCCACTGATTTTCCTCATGTCTGGCTAACCTGGGGTGAGTGACAGTGACCAAGTCTCCCGAGAAAAGCCATCCTTTATTCCTCTCAAAGAGGCAAATATGGTCATCGCTATGCCCCGGTGTGTGGATTACCTCGAATTGGAAGTGGGCTGTTTTAACCACATCACCGATTTTCTTTACCTGACTGGGCAATGCATGTCCCCATATTGCTTCCTGATAAGGATATAGTTGGGGCGGCTGCTCGATTTTGTCTATCGCCGCTGGGTGAGCAAGTATCTCCAGGCCATAATTTTGTTGAAGGATGGCATTACCCCCGATATGGTCATGATGATAGTGAGTATTAACCAGGACCTTTACCCCTTTGTCTTTCAAGAAATTGGCTAGCTCCTTACCGGTGCAATCAGGACCGCTGTCTATTAACAGACCATCTACCAGATAGGCACAGGCGCATAAAGGAGGATGACTCTCAGAAAAGTGGCTCATCTTGATCTGGGTTACTTCTTCATAGCGGGTTGTCGTTAGCATGGTGTTATCCTTTCCTGATTGAGTTTCGGCTCATCAAAAATCTAAGGATTATTTTTCTATGTTGAGGGCAGTGAGCACGTCTGCCAGGGGCAGAGTATTTAATATATGTTGTGGCTCACACCAGGCTCGCCGCGCCATGCCGATTCCAAAGCGCATAAAGTCAAGATGGGAAACATCATGGGCATCGGTCTCGATGGCAAGTTTTACTCCTAGTTCTCTAGCCCTGGAGGCATGGACATCGTTCAAATCAAGTCTGTTGGGCATGGCATTTATCTCCAGAATTTTGTTGTTTTTGGCGGCAACACGGGAAACAGTCTCCAAATCAATGGCTGTAGGTTCACGCTCGCCCAGAAGACGGCAGGTAGGATGGGCAATAATGTCCACATCGGGATTTTCTACAGCGCTTAATACTCTCTGGGTCATTTTTCCCTCATTTTGGTGCATCGCTGAATGCACCGCAGCGATAACTATATCCAACTTTGCCAGGATTTCGTGGGGCAAATCCAGAGTCCCATCTGCTCGGATATCAACCTCGATGCCACTGAACACTTGAATGCCATCTATGTATTCATTGACCTTTTTGATTTCCTCAATCTGTTTCCTTAGCCGTTCAACATCAAGCCCGTGGGCGATGGCGCGCCCACCAGAATGGTCGGTGATGGCGATATACTGATACCCTAATTTCTTAGCCGCTAGAGCCATTTCTTCAATAGTATTATGGCCATCGCTCCAATGAGTATGCATGTGGAGGTCTCCCTTTATATCGGATAGCTCTACAAGCTTTGGGATGGCTCCCCGTTCAGCCTTTTCCACCTCGCCTTGATCTTCTCTGAGCTCAGGAGGAATATACTGCAGCCCCAGTCGGCGATAAAAATTCTCTTCATCAGCGAATTTCTCCAGCTTGTCTGTGGCGATATCGGTGATGCCATATTCGCTCAATTTCAATCCTTGCCTTCGACCTCTTTCCCTTAGAGAGATGTTGTGTTGTTTGCTTCCGGTGAAATATTGAAGCAGTGACCCAAAAGCCTCGTGTTCCACCAGTCTCAGGTCAACCTGCAAACCACCGGAGACAATGGCGCTTGATTTAGTTGGCCCCTGGACTAAAACCTGCCCCACAATAGGTAATGAGACGAAGGTATCCATAACTTTCTGGGGGTTGTCCACAGTGCCCATAAGGTCAATGTCGCCCAATGTTTCTCGGAAGCGGCGCAGACTTCCAGCGTAAGTTAGATTTCTTACCCCGGGGACAGAGTTGAGAGCACTGAGTATTTCTTCGACGATAGGCAAAGCTTCCCCGATAGAGATGCGTTGGTCCTTGCGGCGGGAAGCCTCGATTTGCTGCAAGATATTATTGGCGGTCTTTTCGCCAAGACGAAAAAGCGTGGCCACGCTGCCATCCTTTATCGCTTGCTCCAGGCTATCTGCTGAAGTTATCCCCAGTTCAGAGCAAAGTTTGTTAGCTGTCTTTGGTCCAATCCCTGGTATATCGAGGAGGTTGGTTATCCCTTCGGGGAACTCGGCTTTAAGTTTCTCATAGTATTCCAGCTTCCCCGTCTTCACCAGTTCGGTTGTCTTTTTGGCTATTGCGTCTCCTACCCCGGGGATATTCTTCAAGTCCTCCTCTTCATCAATCATAATTCTTATTTCCTTGGGATAGTGTTCAATAGCTCGAACTACCTTCTGGTAAGCACGGATCTTGAACTGGTTCTCACCTTTAAGCTCCAAGAGGTCAGCTATATCGCTGAATACTTTGGCAATAGCGGTGTTTCTCACTGGTTCTTAGTCTTTTCCCTTATCCATTCCTAATCAGGATTTCCATGGTCGAAGAAGGACTTGAAATTATCCTTCAGCCATTCATAGTAATCATCTTCCACATACTGGCAAAATTTTTGAAAGGTTTTACTTCAATAACTAAATCACAAATTTAATTTTGATCGAAGCATTTCCACCTTCTGTGGGGAATAACCAAACCTCTCCATCATAACTTCTCCAAAAGCAAAAGGCGGGCTGAAGCGGAACCTTCTACCTCTCAAAATTTGTCCATCTGTGCCCATCGCTCCAATACTATAGTCGCTGAAGGTGATAGAAACAAAATTCATTTTGCTAAACAAGCTCCGATACATTGGCCTTAGCCATAATGGTTTCCTATAACGGATTACAATATAAAGACCATAAAGGCACCAGTTTGCAATCAGGATCCAACTGTCGTTAGCACTCTTTTTATAGTATAGGTGTCCATCCTTCCCCCCTTTAACGCGATAGGAATATTTAGCTTGGTTAAGCGTGAACTCTGACCTCTGTTCGCTCAAAAGGATAGACGGAGCAAGCTCATGAATAGCATCATCGGAAATGTCAAAGTTGTAAGTTTCGACGATAGCTTTATCCAGTACAGCGTCAAACCTCCTATCCGGAATCAATTTCTGTTAATGTGTTTCTAGCTCCAGCTCCTCAAATTGGCAATCGAAGAATTCTCCGACTACGTTTCTATCAAGCATCTTTTGGCTCATTAGGCTTATTAAATATCACTCTCCATTTGGTCTAGGTATATGTCCATTTATGCCTTCCTTATCGTAAGCATCAAATACTTCTCGGCAAAATCTCATCATTCTCTCATCTCCGATAGCTACAGCAGTTTCATAAAGCTTGATGAAGTATCTCTTCCCTGCTTCGGTTTGAGAATAATTTTTCTTCATCAAGTTATGCTCAGCACACAAAGTTTGACCATTGTCTATTGTATTGCTCCCACCTTTGTCTTTGGGTGTCTTGTGGTCTGCGCATATCTCAACTCCATCTTCTTTTCCCCTTCCACAAACTACGCACTTATAATTATCTCTTTTAAATATCTCCTCTTTTAGTTCGGGGGGAAATTCAAACAGCTCCACTTCTTGAACGCAACTTGGGTCGTATCTATACACTCCCTTACTGATCTTTACCAACTTTCCTTCTTGATGCAGTTTGCGTATTGCTCTCCATGGATCTCGAGGCTTTGTTCCGCCTGCTTTAATATATTGTTTTTCAACCCAATCAACCACTGGCCCATGCCTTAAATTTTCATTTGGGTGTTTTTTGAAGTATGCTAAGACCAATTCGCTAATACTTTTCTTAGGCATGTTAACTAAAGATCTTCCAATCTAGCTTGATATATTTTCCCTTCGTCTATTATCCTTTGTTTGGCAATTTCACAATAGCCACGGTCAATTTCAACACCAATTCCTCTTCGGCCTGTTTGCACACAAGCAATTAGTGTGGTTCCACTTCCAAGGAAGGGATCAAGGATGGTATCTCCTATAAAACTGAATAGTTTTATGCACCTTATTGGCAATTCTAATGGGAAGGGTGTAGGATGCCCAACTCTTTTCTTACTTTCACCACTAAAACTCCATACGCCATTTGTCCATTTCACAAACTCCACTTTAGTAATATCAGACTTTCCGCCGCTTCTGAGCTTCTTCCACCGATTTTTATAAAGAACAACGATGACTTCAACTGGAGCAATAACATAGGGAGCTGAAGCAGAAAGCCACGAACCCCAGGCAGTCCGTCTGGAAATATTTTGCTCATTCCAAACAATTGTCGCGTGATACCTCCACCCGACTTCTTTGGCAATTGTTGTAATGTCCGCACATACGCTTTGTTGCCCGCCTTTGTTCTTATCCAGAGGAATATTTAGACAAAGTCTTCCATCTTCTTTCGTTAATCCATAGCATCTAGTAAGCCATTCTCTTACGAAACATAAATAATCCTCGTAGGACATCTTGTCATCATGGGAACTATAATTGATGCCTACATTATACGGAGGAGAAGTAACAACTAAATCAATCGTCTCTTCTTCAATACAGCCTATCTTTAGAAAATCAGCATTGTAAATTGATATTGAATCTTTCTGGAAATAAGGTTCAGCCCTAGATATAGTCTCATAAAGAACGGGGTTTTCCGTTGCTGAAGGAACCTCAAGACGTTGGCTTTTCCTTAAACATTTATCAAGGTCTTTCTGGCTGAATCGTCTTTGCCCCGCTGAAGTTTTCACCGGAGAAAGCAAGCCGCGCTTTTCCATACCGTAGATAGTAGACCGACTTACCCCGAGATAGCAAGCAGCCTCACTTGTCCTATACATAGCCTTATATTCGTAAATAGGCATTACACCATCACCTTAGTCTTCTCCCATCAAAGAAGAGGGAATTCAGGGATTTTACCCTCTTCCACAGCAATCAATATTTTAATATTTCTAAGTCAGTTTTTTGAGCTATTAAATCAAAATGTTGGTCACGATGAAAGGATTCTACCCAAGCGGAAGTATCCACTATCACCCTAGTCATCAGCCCTCAGCCTCTCCAGCTCCTCTATAGTAGACCCATAGTCATAGTTGCCGATGAGAGAAGCGAGTTTCTCCCTCCTTTTCAAATTGAGATAAGTTTCAATAGCCGTTATAATGGCTTCCTTTTTTGTTTTGGCATTGGTCTCCTTTAGTAAATCTCTTATCAGATGCTCTTGTATATCTATAAGTGTCCTCATTGCAAAGCTCCCTTATATATCATTTAGGTCAAGAATAACATATCATAATCGGCAAGAAGTAGCAGCAAATTCGCCAATTTTGCATTCTAGGGCTATATGGGGCTAAAGCCGCAGGACTCCAGACGAGCTTCCATCATTTTAGCATCCTTATAATGGTTTATTACTTCTTAGGCCTTCGGCGTGATTCTTCAATCAGGGCAGAAATATCAAAGTCTGTTCCTGTTCTAGCTTTGATTTTCTTCTGTAATGCTTCGGCGCGCTGGATAAAATTTGAGTTTCGGGCAGGCTTTTGGTTCTTCATTTCATAAATTCCTTCCGCAGCAGTATTTGTATTTCTTGCCTGAGCCGCAGGGGCAGGGATCGTTGCGTCCCACTTTCTTACCGGCGATTACCGCCTGCTTTTTGCGTGGTGGCTCTTTCTTAACCAGGCTGACGCGATAGATACTGCGGACGACATCATGCTTTATGCTGGCTAGGAGCCCGTCGAAAAGAATGCCTCCTTCCCTCTTATAAACTACCAGCGGGTCTTGCTGTCCCACAGATCGCAAGCCTATCCCTTGCCGCATATCCTCCATAGTCGTAAGATGCTCCATCCATAAGCGGTCAATAACACGAAGCATTACCATACGCTCGATGAGCCGCATATTTTCGGAGCCTATTTCCTGTTCCTTCTGCTCGTAAAGGTCAACGGCGTAATTAGTTAGCTTTTCGGTGATCTCTTTGCCGTCCGGCTGAGATTGCTTCGCTGCCCGTTCGCTTCGCTCAGGGCTTCGACTCGCAAGGACAGAAGAAAGGCTGGCAATATCAGGTGGCGAAGGAAAGATGGTGGAAATATCTTCACGCAATCCTGATAAATCTGGCTCAGTTAAATTGTGGTTGATATGAACATCCACCAGGGTTTGAATTTCATCTGTAATCATAGACATTATATTTGCTTTAAGGTCGGCACCGCTCAGTATTTTCTTCCGTTCGCTATAAATCACCTCACGATGCTGGTTGACCACGTCGTCATACTCAACGAGGTGTTTGCGAATATCGAAGTTATATCCCTCGCTCTGCACCTGAGCATTGGTTATTGCTTTAGTGAGCATAGGATGCTCGAGAGGCTTATCCTCTCCCAGACCAGCCCATTGCATAAGTCCTCCGATGCGGTCGCCGCCGAAGCGGCGGACAACTTCATCTTCTAAAGAGGCGAAGAAGCGGGAACTGCCTGGGTCTCCCTGCCTCCCTGCTCTGCCGCGGAGCTGGTTATCAATTCGCCTTGCTTCGTGATGCTCAGTGCCGACAATATGGAGGCCACCAAGCTCAATCACTTTGTTGTGTTCCTCAAGCCACTCTTGCTCACTATGTGCTTCAGGATTACCGCCAAGGATGATGTCCACACCGCGTCCCGCCATATTTGTAGCTACAGTTACTGCTTCTAAACAACCAGCCTGAGCAACAATGGCTGCCTCCTTTTCATGATGCTTGGCATTTAACACCTGGTGAGGTACGCCTTTCCTGGTTAATAAGTTGCTTAACGTCTCCGATTTCTCGATGGAGGTTGTGCCAATGAGCATCGGTCTTTTCTGTTTATGCCAATGCTCAATTTCTCTGGCAACAGCTTCAAACTTGGCCTTCTCATCTTTGTAAATCTGGTCAGGATGCTCAGTGCGGACCATGGGTTTGTTGGTGGGTATAATCACCACCTCCAATTTATAAATCTTATGAAATTCCTCGGCTTCAGTAGCGGCGGTGCCAGTCATCCCCGCCAATTTCTGGTACAGGCGGAAGTAGTTCTGGAAGGTAATGGTGGCTAAAGTGATGCTTTCACGCTGTATCTTTACACCTTCCTTGGCTTCGATAGCCTGGTGTAAGCCTTCAGAATATCTTCGCCCAAACATCAATCTTCCGGTGAACTCGTCGACGATGATGACCTGTCCATCCTTGACCATGTAATCTTTGTCCTTTCTGAACAAAGCATGAGACTTAAGGGCATTATCCAGATATCGGGTGAGGGAGTAGTTGGAAGGGTCGTAAAGGCTGGGAGCTTTAAGTAATCCAGCATTTCTGAGCATTCCCTCCATTTTGGTGATGCCAGTTTCGGTGAGCGAGCATGCTCGTGTCTTTTCGTCAACGGTGTAATCGTCATCTTTCCTGAGGCGAGAAACAAGCTGAGCGAAGGTGTAGTATTTCTGGGTGGCTTCTTCAGCAGCTCCGCTTATAATCAATGGTGTGCGGGCTTCGTCGATGAGGATGCTGTCAACTTCATCTACGATGGCATAGTTAAGCTCTCGCTGGACGCACTGGGATAAGTCCAAGACCATGTTGTCTCTGAGGTAATCAAAGCCAAACTCATTATTTGTGCCATAGGTTATATCTGCTGCATAAGCCTCACGGCGGGTGATAGGGCGAAGCTGCCTCCATTTCGGGTCCCCGGAGTCAAAATCGGGGTCATAAAGAAAAGAAGGTGAAGGTTGGTCTGGAGATTGCATGGCATTGATGGATGCCACGCTTACTCCGAGGGCATGGTAGATAGGACCCATCCAGTAGCAATCCCGCTTGGCTAAATAATCATTAACGGTGACTAAATGACATCCTTCCCCGGTAAGGGCATTGAGGTAAAGCGGCAGTGTAGCCACCAGCGTTTTTCCCTCTCCAGTTGCCATTTCAGCTATTTTGCCCTGGTGGAGGACAACGCCGCCCATTAATTGAACATCGAAATGTCTTTGCTTTATTATTCGTTTGGCAGCCTCTCTCACTGTGGCGTAAGCTTCAGGTAAGAGGTTATCCAGGTCCTCGCCATCCTCTAGTCTGGTCCTGAACTCATCTGTTTTACCGCGAAGCTCGCCGTCGGTGAGTTTTTCAAAATCGGGCTCAAGCGAGTTTGTATCGGATACCAGAGGTTGAAGTCGCTTTAGCTGTTTTTCGTTAGAATCGATTAATTTAGTAAACCAGCCCAACATTCTCTGTAAATCCTAAATTCTAATTTCTAAACTCTAAACAAATCCAAAATCGCAATGCTCTAAATTCAAAATCCTCATCCTCTGGACTTTCATAGTGCTTAGCATTGTGTGTTTAGATTCCCTCTTTGGCTTCAGCAGACTCTTACTCAAACATAGCTCCCACAGATGAGCCGGTGTGGATACGCTGGATAGCCTCGCCAAGGAGTGGAGCTATAGGTAGGACGGTAATCTTGTCGAGTTTTCTATTCCCGGTGACTGGTATGGTATTGGTGACGACCACCTCTTTCACGGGGCTGGATGCTATTCGCTGAATAGCTGGACCTGAGAAAACGGGGTGAGTGCAGCAAGCATGAACCTCGGTAGCACCGTGCTCTAAAAGTGTGTTTACGGTATCGATTAAAGAGCCGGCGGTATCAATTTCATCATCGACAGTCAGGGCACGCCTTCCCTGGACATCACCGATGATGTTGAGGGTTTCAGTGACATCGATATTTCCCACACGTCTTTTTTCCATAATGGCCAGAGGTGCGTTAAGCTTGGCAGCGAAATCTCGAGCTCGCTTAGAGATGCCAATGTCAGTGGCTACTACGGTGACGTTATCCAGGTTTTTCCCTTGAAAGTATTTGCCAAGGATTGACAGGGCAGTTAGCTCATCTACAGGTATGGTAAAGAAGCCCTGAATTTGAGGGGTATGTAAATCGACGGTGAGCAACCTGTTGGCTCCTGCGGTGGCAATGAGGTCGGCGATTAAACGGGCAGTGATGGGCACTCTTGGCTGGTCTTTCTTATCGGTGCGTCCATAGCCATAGTAGGGCACGACAGCGGTGATTCGCCCTGCTGAAGCTCTTCGGAAAGCATCGAGCATGATTAATAACTCGACCAGGCTCTTATTAACCGGTGAGCAAATAGGCTGGACAATAAACACATCCCGCTCACGGACATTTTCCAGGATTTGAACAAAGATATTCTCATTAGAAAATTCAAAAGTATCGACCTTGCCTAAAGGGATTTGGAGATAATCGCAAATTGATTGTGCTAAAGAGGGATGGGCACTGCCGCTAAATACCTTCAATTCGTCCATCGTTGCCTTATTGCTGCATCGCCGGAGTGGGGAAATGTTGGCACATTTCCACAACTTCTTGGCGGGTTTTGTTTATAGTGTATTCATCGTCGGGATGGGAAAGTACATCTGAGATCCAGAAGGCGACACGTTTCATCTCTTCAGTGCTAAAGCCTCTGGTGGTTACTGCCGGTGAGCCTACTCTAATGCCACTGGTAATTCGAGGTGGCTTGGGGTCAAAGGGAATGGTATTTCGATTTACCAGGATATTAGCCGATTCCAGTACGCTTTCGGCATCCTTTCCTGTTATTCCTTTGGAGGTGAGGTCAACGAGGGCAAGGTGGGTATCGGTGTCTCCGGAAATGATGCGGAAACCATATTTTTGAAGCTCGGAAGCGAGGATTTTGGCGTTTGTTAGAACTGATTGTTGGTAACTGACGAAGTTGGGCTGCATGGCTTGGGAAAAGCAAACTGCCTTTGCGGCAATGACGTGCATCAAGGGCCCCCCCTGAGTCCCAGGGAAGACAGCGGCATCAATAGCCTGAGCCAGTCCCTGTTTACATAAGATAAAGCCACCTCGAGGCCCACGTAGGGTCTTTTGTGTCGTTGAGGTAACCACTTGTGCATGGGGCACTGGGTTAGGGTGAAGTCCAGCAGCAATTAGACCGGCTATGTGTGCCATGTCAACCAGTAGCTTAGCTCCTACCTCGTCAGCGATATAGCGGAAGCGTTCGAAGTCAATTGTCCTGGGGTAAGCACTGGCTCCAGCGATGATCAATTTAGGCTTGTGTTCCATGGCGAGTCTTTCTATCTCATCGTAATCAAGCATCTCAGTTTTGCGGTTCACACCATAAGAGACAGGGTGATACAACTTTCCTGAAAAATTGACTTCTGCGCCATGGGAGAGATGTCCACCCTGGTCAAGGCTCATACCCATCACGGTGTCACCTAGCTGAAGTAAAGCTGAGTAGACTGCCATGTTAGCCTGTGTACCGCTGTGAGGCTGCACGTTGGCATGTTCAGCATTAAATAGTTTTTTCACTCTTTCAACGGCCAAGGTCTCAATGGCGTCTATATAGGTACAGCCACCGTAATAGCGGAATTTCGGATAGCCTTCAGCGTATTTGTCAGTCATCAAGCAACCCTGAGCTTCGAATACAGCGGGGTCAGCGTAATTTTCAGAGGCAATGAGATTTATGGTGCTTGCTTGCAGCTTTTTCTCTTGCTCCAGAATCTGAGCTACCTCAGCATCATGTAGGGCGATGTGAGAAATTGTTTTGACATCCATGCCTGGTGTTATCATACTACCTTCCCTTTGCGCCAGTCAATTTAAGCCGAACCTGGTTGACAGTTGAAGCTAGAAGTGATACATTCAAATAAATTAGCAATCTCATAAGGGAAGTGCTAAATGGCGGCAATGGAAGGAAGAAGAGAAACTATTTTGAAGATAATAGTTGGTGAGTATATTTCCAGGGCAGCGCCTGTTGCCTCGGGGAGCATCGCTGAGGATTACACTCTGGAGGTAAGTTCAGCCACCATTCGCAATGATGTGGTCTATTTAGAGAGCGAAGGATATATTACCCATCCTCACCATTCTGCAGGCAGCGTTCCTACTGACAAAGCTTATCGTTACTATGTAGAACTGCTCGGAAATGCACTTGACCTTGACGAGAATGAGCAAAGCTTTTTCTATCAACTATTTCGGGAAGCAAAAGACAGGATTGAGCAACAACTAAGGTTAGCGGTGTTCTTTCTGGCCAGATTTGTTCATAATCTGGCAATAATAACATCGCCAAGGGCACCGGAAAGTCGGTTTAAGCATCTTGACTTAGTGAGCTTGCAGGATTTCGTAGCCTTGCTCATCTTAGTTTTACATGGAGTGGGAATCAAACAGCGAATTTTATCTTTTGATGAAGTAATTTCTCAGGGTGAGTTGACCACCTTGTCTAACAAGTTTAATGCTATTTATGTGGGGACGACGGGCGGTGAAATTTTAGCTAGTGAACCAAAGCTTTCCCCTGAGGAAAAGATAGTGGCTCGGGCGGTAGTGGATATAATGGAAGTAGAAAATAGGCAGGAATATGGGAGGCCGTACATTGAAGGATTGCGTCTGCTACTAAACCAGCCTGAATTCTACCAAAGTCCCAGGATAATCACTATATTAGAGCTGTTAGAGACGGAGAGTTGGCTGGCAAGCGTGCTCGGACAGCGAGTTAGCATGGAAAAGGCAGCGGTAATCATTGGTGAAGAGAATAGGGAGGAGGCACTACAGGATTTTAGTTTGGTAGTTGGTCAATATGGAGTTTCTGGTAAAGCAAGTGGTATTATTGGCGTGCTTGGTCCGAGGCGGATGGATTATTCCCGAGCTATTTCCTCAGTGAATTCTGTTTCTACATTGTTGAGCGAATCGATAGCTGAATACATCTAGAGGGGTTTTAAACTTTGTCTGAAGAAGGATTAACTAATGATGAAACAACTGAAGCTGGTGTTGAGGAGGTAAAGGTAGAGGATATTGAGGCTCTACAGCAAGCTTTAGCGGAGCAAAAGAAAGAAGCGGAGAAATACTTAGCGAATTGGCAAAGAACTCAAGCTGATCTTGCTAACTACAGAAAGCATGCCGAGCAGGAAAAGCAAGAGATTCTAGATTTTGGTAATAGCACGCTTATCCTGAGTTTATTGCCTATTATGGATGATTTTGAAAGAGCTTTTGATTCATTACCTTCTGAATCTCCTGAAATGAATTGGATTGAGGGCATTAGAATTATATATAATAGCCTTAAGGCAGCGATGGGAAAGGCGGGAATAACTGGGATCAAGGCTAAAGGTGAAAGGTTTGACCCACATTTACATGAGGCAGTGATGGGTCGGGTAGGGGAGGAAGGAGTGATATTAGAGGAAATTCAGAAAGGTTATAGGTTGAAAGATAGAGTGATCCGCCCCAGTTTGGTAGTGGTGGGCAAGGGGAAAGAAGAAACAGAGGAGGAAAGCGATGGCGAAAGCAGTAGGGATTGATTTAGGGACCACGCTGAGTGTAGTGGCGGTTATGGAAGGAGGGGAGCCCAAGATTATCCCCAGTGCTGAAGGTGGAAATCTAGTCCCTTCAGTAGTAGCGATAAGCAAAACGGGGGAACGTTTAGTAGGAGAAATAGCTAAGCGCCAGGCAGTGGTTAACCCTGATAACACTATTTTCAGCGTGAAGCGTCTTATCGGGCGTAAGTTTAGTGATGCTTCAGTCCAGGAGGATATGAAGCGTTTACCATACAAAATCACTAAAGCACCCAATGACGATTGCCGGGTGGTTATGGGGGATAAGGAGTATAGTCCGCAGGAAGTTTCAGCGATGATATTGCAAAAACTGAAGACTGATGCTGAAGCTTATCTCGGGGAGAAGGTCACTGATGCCGTGATTACTGCGCCTGCTTACTTTAATGATAGTCAGAGACAGGCGACTAAAGACGCTGGCTCCATAGCCGGGTTTAATGTTCTCCGCATTATTAATGAACCCACAGCATCATCATTAGCCTATGGAATGGATAAGAAGAAGGACGAAACCATCGCCGTTTATGACCTTGGTGGAGGCACATTTGATATTTCCATCCTTGATATAGGGGAGGGCACTTTCCAGGTCAAGTCAACTAACGGTGATACCCATCTTGGAGGGGATGACATTGACCAGCGAGTTATGGACTGGATATGCGACGAATTTAAAAAAGAGCAGGGTATTGACTTAAGTCAGGACAAGATGGCATTACAGCGGTTAAAAGATGCTGCTGAAAAGGCTAAGAAGGAGCTATCCTCGGTGGTTCAAACAGAGATAAATCTCCCATTCGTTACCGCTAATGCTTCTGGTCCAAAGCATCTTGCCATGACGCTTAGCCGAGCCAAGCTGGAGCAACTATCGGCTGACTTAATAGAGAGAAGTCTTGGTCCCTGTCGTCAAGCTGTAGATGACGCCGGTCTGCAACCAGGCCAGGTTAACAATGTAATTTTAGTTGGTGGGCAGACGAGGATGCCTAAGGTTCAGGATACCTTAAGGCAGTTTTTTAATCGGGAACCGGTGAAAGGAGTCAATCCTGATGAGGCAGTGGCTTTGGGTGCTGCGATTCAGGCAGGAGTGCTGAAAGGTGAGGTGGGAGAAATTCTCCTCCTCGATGTTACCCCGCTTACCCTGGGTATAGAGACCTTGGGAGGAGTGGCTACGACGCTTATTCCTCGTAATACCACCATTCCTACCTCAAAGAGCCAGATTTTCAGCACTGCTGCTGATAATCAACCAAGCGTGGAAATACATGTTCTTCAAGGAGAACGTCCTATGGCAGCAGATAATCGAACTTTAGGTCGTTTCATGCTCGACGGTATTCTGCCAGCGCCAAGAGGCATGCCTCAAGTTGAAGTGACTTTCGATATTGATGCTAACGGAATCCTTAATGTCAGTGCTCAGGATAAAGGCACCGGGAAGGAACAGAAAATCACTATCACTGCCTCCAGCGGGCTTAGCAAGGAAGAGGTAGACAGCATGAAGCGAGAAGCGGAGATGCATGCTGCTGAAGATGTTAAACGTAAGGAGGAAATCGAAGCTCGCAATGCCGCTGATAACCTTGCTTATACTGCCGAGAAAACGCTTCGTGACCATGGAGACAAAATACCTGAAGAGCTAAAACAGGAAATAGAAGGCAAGATAGCTGCGGTTCGTTCAGCACTTCAAGGCAAGGATATGGATGCTGTTCGTAATGCCACGCAAGACCTGTCGCAGACTATGCAGAAGGTTGGTGGTGCAGTTTATGGACAGCCTGGCGGACAACCTCCCGGTGGGCAACCTCCCGGTGGGCAACCGGGTCCCGGTGGTCAACAAGGTCCTGGTGGGGAGGAAGGTCCTGTTGAAGGTGAATTCCGCGAGGTATAAACACTAGAATACCAGACGCTCATATCTATGCTAAACATTAAGGATTTAGATGTTGAATTTGTCTAGAATTCAGGATTCCTCTTAGGGGGAGAAATGTCAGAAATTGAGTTAGAACAATTCGCGTTAACTGTTGATAGGATTAAACAGAAGGCAATGGAGGAGAATAGGTTACTAGATAATCCTTCTGCTGAAGAATTAAGGGTGCTTGTGGGAAAAGAACCTGAGGTAGAGAAGACAGTTTATGGTAATTTTGTTGCTGAAAGTGAGCCCAGTTCCAGGGCGGCGATGTTTACCAAGAACAGCGTTGACCATCCCTTTGGTGAAGAAGAGCTACAACTACTAGCTCAATGCGAGCAGGCTTTGAGCAAAGAAAGGTTAATTTCCATTGATAGGATTGTCGGCAATACAGGTAGTGACACTACGGTCAGGTTGATTGTTCCCGAACGATTTGCTCATGTTGCCTACGGTGGTGGGAATCTTTTTGTTCCCGTGAAGAAGGAAGTTGAACAGCCAACATATGAGATTGTAATGTTCACTGATGGGGCTTTTGAACCCAATAAATCAAAACCACTTCCTCAAAAAGATATCACTATAAGATTGGCTATGCTTAGCGATGGCAGGGTCATCAAGATAATCAGGAACAGCAATTACATCGGTGAGTATAAGAAGGGTGTTTTTGCTGCCGAAGACTGGACTCGTAGAACTTTTGGTGATGGAATTTTCCTGCATGCTGGCTGCAGGGAGGATTACCTTCAATCAACACATGGGGATTATAGAACTGTAAGAACATTGCTTGTTGCCTTGACCGCAAATGGGAAAACAACCACCACATGCAAGATTTTGGCCAGAAAAGGCAGTGAAAAGTCGTGGCTTATCCAGGACGATGGTGGAACCCTCATGCCCGATGGTTCCTTCTATGGTTTCGAAGCGGGGGGAGTATTCGTGAAAACCGAGAGCATAAATCCTGGAAATCAGGTGGAGATATTCTATGGTCTGCTGAAACCGGAGACTCTTTGTGAGAACGTTTATGTGACTGAAGATAAAGATTTCGATTTTTACAATTTCGAAAGAACATCAAACGGAAGAGCAGTTATACGCAGGAAAGATTTTATGCATGCCAGCCCTTATATTGATGTTGATGGGGTGGATAACCTGATTCTTATCACCAGGGGGCCGTTGATTCCAGCGATATCGAAGTTAACTTTAGAGCAAGCAACTTCGTTGATGATTTTGGGGCAATCAGTGGAGTCATCTGCTGGTGACCCAACTCAGGCGGGGAAGATAAAGAGCGAGTTCTTCTATGACCCATTTATAGCTGGTGGTAGAGCAGAGCACGCCAACAGATTTTATGAAATAATGAAGGTTCTTCATCATATGAATTACTTCTTACTAAACACCGGTGGAATAGGTGAAGGGGAACATTATCAGGATATAAGATTGGAATTTACTATGGCGATACTAGATTCCCTGTTAAGGGGTGGACTTGAAGATTGGGTGGATTCACCTACGGGATTCAAGGTGCCCAGGGCAGTAAGGCATGTTGACGATATATATTTGCATCCTGAGAAGCTTTATTCTAGAGTAGAGTTCGAGGAGAGGCAGGAAGAGTTCAACAAAATCAGGTGTGACACGGTAGAACAAATTGGTGGCGATTTACACCCTGATATAAGAAACGTTTTTACCAGAACCTAGTTCAACTTACATCGAGGTGGATAAAGTGGCTGAATTTAGTAAACTTTTGCGACAGTTAAAAGCTGAAAGGAAGCGATTGTTACAAGAGCTGGAACAGATGCAAACCTCTCAGCAAATGGTGGAAAGAAGGGCTGGTGGCCCGTTTGGCAAAAGAGGAGAGGAGGCAAGCCAGGTCTCGGAGTTGGAAAAGAGGATGGATTTGGAGAAGATGTTGAAAAAATCTCTTGGTGAAATAGACCATGCCTTGGAGAAGTATGACGCAGGGACTTATGGATTATGTGACTCTTGTGGCAAGCCCATAGAACCAGCCCGCCTTAAAGCGCTGCCTCAAGCAAACTTGTGCTTGAGCTGCAAAGCGCGCCAGACGAAGGATGCAAGATAAGGGGCAACTTGGGCTGTTTTTGGTTGCTGCCGCTTCAATAATCGCCCTCGACCAACTGACTAAGTTATGGGTGAGGAGCAATTCAGCTTTATTGCCGCCGTCTGGAGAAAGTTTCCTGAACCTAGTGTATCGTGAGAACTACGGCTCCATTTTCGGCTTGCTGCCGGGACAAGTTTTCCTTCCTATTATTATCACTGTCATAGTGTTGGTTGCCATTTTGTTAGTTCGTCATTATTTATTGCCTAACGCCATTCTAAGCAATGTATCGCTTGGTTTGCTTTTTGGTGGCGCCACTGGTAATTTGATAGACCGCCTTCGTTCTGGCTATGTCGTTGATTTCGTTGATCTTCGGCTCTGGAACGATTTCCACTGGCCAGCATTTAATTTCGCGGATGCTGCTATAGTGGCTGGCATCCTTTTATTCATTTATTCCCTTTATCGTATGGAATTATTTGCCAGGGTATATCACCATGGACGCACTTCCAAAGGCTAAAATGCTTCGTCTCACTGTTTCCACGCCGGGCATTCGCCTCGATAGTTATTTGGCTAAGACATTCCCTCAATTTTCTCGGGCTTACTTACAGAAATTAATTGAGCAAGGCTATATTCTGGTTAATCAACGGCAGGCTAAGGCGAGTCGGAAATTGGCTGGAGAAGACAGAATAACCATTGAATTTCCTCCCTTGCCTACTCTCCCAAAAGCTGAATCAATTCCTCTGAATATAATTTATGAAGATAACGAGATTATTGTGGTGGATAAACCTGCTGGCTTAACCATTCATCCAGCTCCATGGCATCCCGACCATACTTTAGTCAATGCTATTCTGGCGCATTGTCCTGGTTTGGAAGGGAGTGGTGGCCTGGTGCGACCAGGTATAGTCCACAGGCTGGATAAAGATACTTCAGGGCTCATCGTTGTTGCTAAAAATGAATCCGCTCGAGTTTCTCTGATTAACCAGTTCAAAGGTAAAACAGTAACCAAGAATTACCTCGTTCTGGTTAACGGGAGGGTGTTTCCTGGTCAGGGGACAATCGAGTTGCCTATTGGGCGAGACCCGAGAAATCGCAAGCGGATGGCGATAGTGGAAGGAGGGAGGGAGGCAATAACACATTACCAGGTTAACCGATATTTTGGTGATTATACTCTACTCGAGGTGATGCCCAAAACAGGGCGGACACACCAAATAAGGGTGCACCTTGCCACTATTGGTTATCCTGTGGTTGGTGACCCCGTTTACGGTGTGAAATTAGCTTATCTTGGTCGGCAATTCATTCATGCTCAGCGGCTTGGTTTCTGTTCGCCGTCAACCAATCAATACCTTGAATTTAGCGCTCCTTTGCCTGAGGAATTAAAGCAAGTCCTGGAGATGCTTCCTCATTGAAGCAAGATGAGGGGGTAGTATAGAATGAGGCAAACTGGGTAATATAGGTTTTTGGGATGAAAAGCCGGCGCTGTAAAGGCATGAGGGATTTACTCCCCGATGATATGCGACGATTTCGCTATATTGAGGATACCTTCCGCAATTGCTGTGTTAAGTGGGGGTACCGAGAAGTAAGGACACCAAGCTTGGAATATCTCCACCTATTTACCGCTACAGGAACACTCACTCCTAGCAGATTGGGCAGGGCATATTCCTTTCTTGATTGGGATGGGTGGAGTGGAGAAAGGGTGGTGCTTAGACCGGATGGCACTATACCTATAGCCAGACTTTATATCGAAAATCTAAGCCAGCAAGAGAATGCCAGGCTTTTCTATGTCACTGACATCTTTGCTTTCGAGCAGACGGGGAAGGAAAACAGGGAGCGGTGGCAATGCGGTGTCGAGTTCCTGGGTGGTGCTAGTCCAATGGCAGATGTAGAGCTGATATTGTTAGCCCGTGAGCTATTACATAATCTCGGCATTGGCGAGGTGGAGTTGCGGCTCTCCCACGCTGGTTTGGCGAAGGCGCTGGTTAAGGAACTTGGACTTAGCCCCAGAGACGAAGCTGAGATGCTTGGTCGTATTTTGGATGGTGATTGGCAGACATGGAGGAAGGCAAAATCAAATAACCTTGAACTGGATAGGTTTCTTGCCTCTGTGGTGAACTTTAAAGGGAAATTAAGCGACTTCCTGAAGGAAGTCGAACTTCCTTCACAAGCTTCGGCAGAGTTGAAATCCAATCTTAGTGATTTCACCGGCATTGTCAGGTTGTTGGATGACTTGAAATGTGATTATTGGATTGATATTGCCGCCATACATGGCTTTGAGTATTACACTGGAGTTTGCCTTCAATTCTTCTCCCGGGGCGAAAAAATTGGGGGTGGTGGGAGGTATGATGAGCTCCTATCGCTTATGGGCAGCAGGGACATGCCAGCTTGCGGATTTGCCATTTACGTTGACCCGGTGATAAAGAAGGTCTCCTTGAAGAAGGCTGAGTGTAGGGAGTCTGGGGTGTTAGTTAAAGCGGGTGAAAGAACCCCGGGAGTGATGGAGGCATGCTTTAGCTTAGCTCAATCACTCCGTAACGCGGGGCATATAGTTGAGCTTGACTTGGCCGGAGGGAGGGTGTCGGATTATCGATGGGTTGTCTCTGTTTTGGTTGAAGGCTCTTTTATCATTATTGACCGCAAGAGCGGAGAGAAACAGGAGGTCAGTTCTTTGACTCAGGTTGCTGGTATGTTAGGTGGTGTAGATTAGATTTCTATGGCAAACCAGTCAAACTATATTAAACTTGCTTTGCCCAAAGGGAGATTGCTTCCAGCCACGGCGAATTTACTTGCTGATGCCGATCTAGGCTTCAAAGGGTATACCGAGCGAACAAGGCAATATCGGCTTAAGTCAACAAACCTTCCCTACCTCTCTGCCAAGATATTTCGGGAGAAGGATATTCCTGTTCAGGTGGCGATAGGCAATTATGACTTGGGGATATGTGGATTGGATTGGATCGAAGAACTTCTTCTGCGGTATAAAGCCAGCGCAGTGGTGAAGATATCCGCTCTAAATTATGGTGACGGATATGTATACGCCGCAGTCAGTTACAAGTCGGGAATATCTAACCTCGATGAATTTCTAGCCAGACAACGTAACTGGCGTATAGTAAGTGAATATCCTAATTTAGCCGAAGCTTTTGCCTTAAGTGTCAGGATGAGAAGGTTTCGGATTTTCCCGGTTTGGGGAGATGCTGAGGTTTATCCCCCGGAGGACGCTGAAATTGCGATATTAGAAGCCAGAAATAGGAGAGAATTGGAAAAGGAAGGTTTGCTTCCCCTCATGAAATTGCTCCCCACTAAAGCTATGATAATTGCGAGCCAGAAAAGTTTGAATAGTAAGGACCTGGCTTCAGTATTGAATTGCTTTGCTTCCAATCTTGACGATAGGGAGTTTTCTTTATCATTTGAAGAATTGGGCGGAGAGAAGGGTTCTATTGAATCACCCCCCCGTGCCGAACTGAAGAAAGTCAGGCTAGCTTTGCCTGACGGGCATCAGCTACCACCGACGGCACAGCTTTTAAAGCGAGTTGGACTCAATTTAAGCCACTATTCTGTGGAGGCGCTGGATTATCATCCTTCGGTTGACCTGGACTGGCTTGATATCAAGGTAATCAGGCCTCAGGATATGCCAATCCAGGTAGCTAACGGCAATTTCGACCTTGCGATAACCGGCAAGGACTGGCTGCTTGATCATGTCTACCGTTTTCCCTCCAGCCCTGTGGTGGAATTATTGGATCTTGGCTTCGGCAAAGTTAAAGTCGTAGCTGCGACGACTCAGGAAATGCCGGTATCAACCATAGAAGAGGTTAAGCAATTGCTGCAGAAGGGCAAATTATCCACGCTGAGGGTAGCCTCGGAGTACATCAACATCAGCGATAAGTATCTTTGTGACCATCACATTAGTCCATACAAACTAATACCAACTTGGGGGACAAGCGAGGCTTTTCTGCCTGAAGATGCCGATTTGCTTATTGATAACACACAGACTGGAAGAACCATGGCGGAGCATAATCTCAAGATCATTGATACCCTTTACGAATCCACTGCTTGCCTCATTGGCAACAAAGAAAGTATTGTTTCACCTGATAGGAAAGAAGAAATAGATTTCCTCATTCAAATGCTGCGAGGAGGATTATTGTGAAAAAAATCAAAGGTTTTGACCAAGCGAAGCAGATGCTTGATAGAAAAGACCCACTGGAATCCTTAGATATAGCGCTGGAGCAGCAACAGGTAGTGGCAAATATTATTGAAAAGGTACGAAGTAAGGGTGATAAAGCTCTTTTGCGCTACGCTAAGGAATTAGAGAATGCTCAACTTGATTCTCTGGAGGTAAGCCAGCAGGAGATTTCGGCAGCTTATGAGAAAGCCGATAAGAAGTTAATCTCAGCCCTCGAGTTAGCTGCTGAGAGGATAAGAGAATTCCACCTTGCTTGCTTACCAAAAACTGGCGTTATACCCATTGATCCATGTTTGGGAAGACAAATTCGCCCGCTGAATAGGGTGGGGATCTATATTCCTGGCGGAACTGCCTGTTATCCCTCCACGGTGTTGATGACTGCTATTCCTGCTAAGGTAGCTGGTGTTGGGCAGATCATTATGGCTTCGCCTCCCAGACCTAATGGAGCTATTCCTGCTGCTACGTTGGTAGCGGCTAACATCGCTCAGGTAAATCGGATTTTCAAGATTGGTGGTGCTCAGGCTATCGCTGCTCTAGCGTTTGGCACGGAGTCAGTGCCCAAGGTGGATAAAATCTGCGGTCCGGGCAACATTTTTGTGATGCTAGCTAAGATGGTGGTTTATGGTGAGGTAGGCGTTGATGGCCTCCAGGGACCAAGCGAGATTGTGATTGTGGCTGATGGCACTGCCGCTGCATCTTTATGTGCTGCTGAGCTTCTCGCTCAGGCTGAGCATGACCCGCTGGCAAAAGTGTTTTTGATCACCACATCCCCTGAGCTGGCTGGCAAGGTTGATGAAGAAATTTCCCTCAGATTGGATAAGCTGAAACGGTCTTTTATTGTCGCTGAAGCCCTTGAGAGTGGGATGATTGTCCTTGTGGATGATATTGACCAGGCTATTGAATTGGTCAACCTTTATGCTCCTGAACATCTTTCCCTTATGGTCTCTGGCGCCTCTTCTTTGATTCCCAGAATCTACAATGCCGGCGCCATTTTCGCTGGTGATAATTCATCAGTGGTTTTTGGCGATTATGTTGCTGGTCCCAGCCATGTATTGCCTACCGGGGGAAGCGCTCGTTTCAGTTCGCCCCTGGGTGTTGAGGATTTCCTCAAAGTTACCAATATCATTTCCCTGGATGATTCCACCGCCAGGGAACTTTCTCAACCAGCGATAACCATAGCTGAGGCTGAAGGGTTTAGTGCTCACGCCCAGGCAGTATCATTGCGAGCAAAGCGAAGCAATCACAGGAGGTAGATGAACATAAAGAAGCTGGTGAGACCTGAACTAGTAGCAATGAAGAGCTACACTCCAATAGAGCCTGTGGAGATTCTGGAGCAGCGAGTTCGGGGGAAGGTGATAAAACTCGATGGCAATGAGAATCCCTATGGTTGCTCCCCGAGAGTTTATCAAGCTCTGGCTGACTATTCTCATTATCATATCTACCCCGACCCGGAGCAAAGGAAACTGAAGGAAGCACTGGAGGAATATACCGGCATAGCTCGTCAGCACATCGTTTGTGGTAGTGGTAGTGATGAGCTCATTGACCTCGTCTTGAGGCTTGTTCTTGAGCCGGGTGACAATATTGTTAACTGCTCACCGACGTTTGGTATGTATCCCTTCAGCGCGGAGGTTTGTGGCGGCAGGATAATTGATGTACCTAGAAAGGATGAGGATTTTGCTCTGGACATAGCGGGTATAAAAGGAGCGATGGATGGGAAAACGAAGGTCATCTTTATCGCTTCTCCCAATAATCCCACCGGCAACGTCATTGAGGAGCAAGAGCTAGTGGAGCTCGTTGATACTGGGAGAATCGTGGTCATTGACGAGGCTTATTTTGAATTCAACGGGGTAACCATGGCTGGATTGGTGCCTGCTCATAGTAACTTAATAGTCCTGCGCACCTTCAGCAAATGGGCGGGGTTAGCTGGGTTTCGGATAGGTTATGGGGTCTTCCCCGTGGAAATTGCTGGCTACATGATGAGAATCAAGCAGCCTTACAATATCAACATTGCCGCACAGGTGGCAGTATTGGCTTCTTTAGGCGATATAGACTACCTTCATGGCAATGTTCAAAAGATAACTACTGAGCGGGAGAGGCTGTTCACTAAACTAAAAGAGCTGGGATGGTTAAAGCCCTATCCATCAAAAGGTAACTTTATCCTTTGTGCAATGCTCCAGCGAAATGCCGAGGAAATCTGGCGTCAATTGCGGCAGCGAGGTATCTTTATTCGCTATTTTGATACACCACGCTTGAAAGATTATGTACGAACAAGTGTGGGCAAGCCTGAAGATAACGATGCCTTGATTGAGGCTCTGAAGGAAATATGTTAAGGTGGCAGCATGCCTCTTCAGCATTGTGAGCGAAGCGAAGGGGCAGCGAAGCAATCTCAGCCTCGCTATTCTGATGAGTAGAATATTGATGGAGGTTTAACAATGGCTGAAAGGAAAGCAAGGGTAACCCGGGAAACTGCCGAGACAAACGTCAGGGTGGAATTGAATATTGATGGCATCGGAGAATTTGAAATTACCACGGGGATAAGAATGTTTGACCACCTTTTGTCACAGCTAGCCAGGCATGGAGTATTTGACCTTAAAATCTCAGCCACAGGCGCTGACCAGCATCATGTTGTTGAGGACGTAGCTATTTCCTTGGGCAAGGCATTTAACCAGGCATTAGGGCAAAGGCAGGGCATTGTCCGAATGGCACACGCTTTCGTTCCTATGGATGAAACTCTGGCAGCAGTGGCGGTGGACATTGGAGGAAGGGCGTACAGCATGGTTGAGGTTTCGTTTTCCGATGTCAGCATAGACGAACTATCTTCGGATCTGGTGCGCCACTTCTTGGTTTCCTTTGCCTCTGAAGCTAAAATCAACCTTCATGCTAAAGTGCTCACCGGCATAAATGACCACCATAAAGCTGAGGCTTTATTCAAAGCCTTAGCCCGAGCTCTGGATTCAGCCACCCGCATCGACGAACGTATTATTGGCAGGGTACCGAGCACTAAGGAGATTATTGAGGGGTAGGGGAGGTTTCTAATTTGACTAATATAAAAATAGAACGAATTATTGGTGGGATGTCCAGCATCAAAGAAGTTATGGGGGTAAGAGAGGTGTGTAACCGATTTCGGGTGTTGAATTTCGAGCATGTCTCGATGGGCTTGATAGCCGCTACGATAGATGCTAATGTTTAACAATCTATAAGGCTGGTATGTGAAATGGCTGGCAAATGGTGAAGGAGGTGGTAAGAACACTAAATTAAATTAAATCTTGTGAAACAAGTTTCTAGTAGGGATTCTTTTGTGTTTAGTAGTGTTATCGTTAGAGAGGTTAGAATCGCTATCTTGCTACTACCTCCAGAAGAAGCATTATTAGGCAAAGAGAAATAAAGAAGAAAAGGAGGTTAGAATGGAAGGTAGTAAACTTTATGTAGGAAATCTCAGTTACTCTGTAACCGAGGAGGATTTGAAGGAATTGTTTTCCAACCATGGTGAAGTTAAGCAAGTCAATGTAATTGAAGGTCGAGGTTTTGGATTCGTGGAAATGTCTAGCCCATCGGAAGCTGAGACAGCAAAAGGAGCACTGGACGGTTCTGATTTTCAAGGACGCACCTTGAAGGTTGACGAAGCGAAGCCACCGAGAACCGGACCAAGAAGGGATAATCCAAGATATTAGAATAATCGAGAAATAAGCTAGAAACTCTATTATGATAGAGTAAAACTAGCTAAGGCTAGTTTTACCTTTACCCTAGCAGAATTATATTATTGGCTGCTGCGTCGTAGATATCTTTCAGCGTGAATATAATAATCTGATAATCCTTGCTCAGGTCTTTAAAGAGGAGCAATGCTTTGTTCAACCGAAGCGGATCGAAATTACCAAAAGGGTCATCTAATAGTAAGGGGGGATTCTTGTCGCCGAATATTAATTTCACCAGGGCAAGCCGATACGCCAGGTAGAATTCATCAATAACTCCACCACTCAGGTCCTCAGGCTTAACCCAGTCACCCTTTTCGGTAGAATAAATCCAGACCTCTGAATTCTGTTTGCCAACCTTTACCTGGTTATACTTGCCATTGGTGAAAATAGCGAAGTATTTCTGAGTTTCCTTTTCTAAAACTTCGTTAGCTGATGAAAAGGCATCATCTTTTGCTTGGGACATAGATTCTTTAGCTAAATCGTAGACCTTTACTCTACGTTCTTCCTGCCTTAAATTCTCTTGAAGACTTTCTAATTTCTCTTCGAGCTCAATTTGCTCTTCTACACCGACTCTCGCTGTTTTAATAATTGCTTCGCAAAGGTTTTTGCGTTGTTCGAGTTCCTTTTGCCTTGATTCTAATTTTTCGACCGTTCTCCCTAGTTCAATATATCTTTCCTGGCTCAAGGCAGTAGCTCTTATATCCTCGGTTATTTTCATCTGTTCTACCGCCAGGTTTCTTGCCACCTCAATCCTCTGCTGGTCAATTTTCTCAATGCTTCTTGTCCCTAGTTTTCCTTCCATCTGGTTTTTATATTTCCGTTGTTCTTCTTTCCATCGCCAGAAGTCTTTCTCCTTTGTCTCAAATTCTTCCAAGGTGATGCATTTAACTTCGGTTAGCAAGCTACTTTCTTTGACATCTGATTCCTTGAGAGTCTCTTCCATCTTTTGAATTCGGTCTTCCAAGTCGGAGACCTTAGTTTCCTCCTGAGCCAGAATGTTTTTCGCTCGCATAGATGCAGCAAGGGCAGCCATGCCTATAATTACTAGGGCGAGGAAATAAAGGGAACTGGCTATTGTGCCGATTATGCCGCTTACAGATATTATTGCTATGCAAGCGATGCTCTGTTTGGAACCAAAAATCCTGGAAAATTTCCTTTTATTAAAGCCTTCCTTAGCTTGGTTTATCTCCTGCTTTCGCTTTGCTATATCCTCTTCAATATTTCTTTTTTCAATTTGGACTTCGTTTAGCGCGCTTCTTATTTCAGATACCCTGGTTTCACTTTCAAACCCTTCCATGGAATGGAGGGCATCGTTTGCCTGCTTGGATTTCTCCGCCAGGGTATTTATTTCACTGAGCAATTTTGCTATCTCATCATATTTTTGTGCTAAATTTGCTATTGACGACTCCGTTTTTATCCTAAATTCATTTTTATCTAATAAGGTTTTGGCGCCTTCATACTCTTCCTTGATTTGAGCAAGCTCTTTGTTAATCTCCACCAATTCAATTTTCTTAGCCTCTACCTCCGCTACTTCGTTGTTAATTTGTTTAAGATGGTGTGAACTATTTTCAATATCACCCTTTAATCTGGCTAATAAGCCTGGGAATCTCGCTGGTCTATCCAATCCCTTCCTAATCTCGGAAATCTTGTCATCCAGTTTTTGTATTACTTTGGAGGCAAGGATGTTTTCTTCGCCTCCAGTTACCACTTCCTCCAGACTTTCGCCTATTTCCTTCCTGCCCGAAGTAACTTCACTAACTTGGTCTTGGCGAATACAAGAGGTATATCGGAAGAGGTTATCGGAGTCAGTTCCTAGCAGTTCTCCCATTCTCTGGGAAACTTCCCCAGGGGTATCGAGTTCTTCTCCAGTATTGCAGTTTACCAGCTTGATTATGCCTTTGGAGAAATCTTTTTGGAGTAAATATCTAACCCCCTTTTCCTCAAATTCAAGACTGGTTTCAAATTTTTTGTTTTTGGTTGAACCCCATGAGGCATAATCCTCGAGCCATTTAGCGGTGCTTTTGGGGTTGTGGAAAAGGGCAACAATTATGCCTTCAAGCAGAGAGGACTTTCCTGTTTCGTTGAGAGGACCCTTGACCACATTTATGCCGGGGCTAAATTGAGCTGAGAAATTGGCGAATCTTTTGAAGTCCCGAAGCTCAACTTTGTTAAGCAGCATTATCAAACTTCCTTTCCATCGAGCAATGCTAGACCATATTGAAGGGCATTTTCGGCATCAATTTTCCCATCCCCTTCAGAGAGTTGAATTTTCTCCTGCATTAGTTTGATGAACCTTGCCTTGATTAGCTGTCCTTGAGAAGTTGTCTCGGATATCTCCTTTAGTTTTGGGTGAGATCGGTCAGTTATTCTCAAGAAGAAAAATTCATGTTCCAATTCACGTTTTAAATCTTCAGGCTCTATGAATAGTTCTGACTCTCGGAGTCCTTTAAGAGTCACCATTCTTATTAGGTTTGGACTTGCTCCATCAACCAATTTTTCCTTTAGCTCAGTGAGGCTTTGTATTTCACTCATTTCTAACTCTACCTTATGGAAATCTCGAATCCCCAATCTTTTTGGTTCAATTTTAGCTTCACCTGAGTCTAACAAACTGACTATGAGCACAGCGCCTATTTCTTTCTGGTCCGGAATCCACTCTGGTGGACCAGGGTATCGGGCGGGTGGGTTATCTGAACAAATATAAGGTCGATGCCAGTGTCCCAGTGCAATGTAATCCATGCCGCTGGCATTGATTTCCTCTAGTTTAAAGGGATGGTCATCCTCGGCTACTTTCCCGGGGATGTAAAGTGAGCCATGAGCTAAAGCAACGTGGAACCTGGTTGATGTCGATGGTCTTAGCCCTTTCAGCGGGCTGGTGTAAGACTTATTGCTCAGATTTGGTTTGCCGTATACTGTCAAATCAAGCTCGGGATATTCCTTATAGCTCATCTCTGCCTCGGTGAAAACCTTCACATTAGGGCATATTTGTTCAAAATCAACCTTCCTGTAGATTGAAGAGGAATCAAAGGGGTCATGGTTGCCAGGGATGAGGCATACCGGAATATTGTCTTCCCTGAGCAAGTTAAATTGCTCAACCACTAAATCTATATTTCCTTGAGGCTGGGAGTTTGAGTCAAATAAATCTCCGGTGATTAAAACAATGTTCACCCTTTCGTTTATGGCGGTGGAGGCGATTTTCTTGAATGTGCTCTTAATCTGCTCACGTTGTTGAATGCCATTGTTACCCAGGATTGCGAATTTCGCCCCTAGGTGAATGTCGGCGGTGTGGAGTATCTTAACCATAGAATTCCTGTTCCTTAGATTTCAATTTCAAAAATAATACCACTATTGGAGGGTAAGCTAAACTGTTCAAGTTAGCAAACTCTGATTAGGCTAGAGAAAGTGCTATAATTGCCAGGTGAAAGGAGCGAAATTATGAAAAAGATTGGCGTGTTAACCAGCGGTGGTGATGCTCCAGGCATGAATGCCTGCATCAGGGCGGTAGTGCGCTGTGCTGCAAGCTATAAATTGGAGGTAATAGGGATTCAGCGTGGATATTGTGGCTTGCTGGAAAAGGATTTTATAGGGTTAATTCCCAGGTCAGTGGCAAACACCATCCAGCGGGGAGGGACTTTCCTGGGGTCAGCCCGATGCGAAGAGATGAAGACTGAGGAGGGAGTTAACAAAGCGGTTCAGGTCTTACGCAAGGAAGGAATTGAAGGTCTGATTCTTATAGGTGGTGATGGCACTTTTCGCGCTGGGGTGGCATTAGCTAAAGCAGGTGACATAAAGGTAATCGGTATTCCTGGCACCATAGATAATGATGTTTATGGCACTGATTATGCCATTGGCTTTGATACCGCGGTGAACACCGCATTGGACGCAATAGACAAAATCAGGGATACCGCGGGGTCTTTGCAGCGCCTCTTTTTCGTGGAGGTTATGGGGAGGAACAGAGGGTTCATAGCCCTGGATGTGGGGATTGCCGGCGGAGCTGAAGATATTTTGATACCAGAAACAAAAACGAAGATAGAGCAACTTTGCCTCAGTATAAGGCGTAATTTCAAAAAGGGGAAAAAGTCAAGCATTGTGGTAGTTGCTGAAGGGGATGAGGCAGGAGGAGTGTTTCAAGTTGCTCAACAGGTATGGGAAAGGGTGAGACTGGATTACCGTGTTTGTGTCTTAGGACACATTCAGAGGGGTGGCTCGCCAACAGCTAGAGATAGGATTTTAGCCAGCAAACTTGGAGCAGCAGCTGTAGATGCTTTAGTTGAAGACAAATCGGGCTTTATGGTTGGAGAACTAAAGGGTGAAATAGCCCTTACCCCCCTTGAGGAAACCTATACCAGAAAGAAAGCGATGGATAGTAGCTTGCTACAATTAATGAGGGTATTAGCTACCTAGAGATATGAGAAAGCTATCAATAGGCAAAATAAGGAGATTGCAGCAGTTAGCCAACGAAAGGGGAATAATGGCGATGTGTGCTCTTGACCACAGGGGTTCATTGATGAAGATGCTTTCCGCTGGACAATCCCAAGACGCTGGCTATCAAGAGATGGTTGATTTCAAGCTAGACCTGTGTCGAGTTTTGACCCCACATGCTACCGCTATCCTGCTTGACCCTATTTATGGTGCTGCACAGGCAATTGCCGCCGGAGCTATTCCTAAAACAACAGGATTACTGGTTAGCCTGGAGAAGAGTGGCTATTCTGGCGAAGCAGCGGCGAGAGTCACCAATTTGTTGCCTGAGTGGGATGTTAAAAAGATAAGGAAAATGGGAGCCACTGCTGCCAAGCTCTTGCTTTACTATCGCCCTGATGTCGATGTTGCCCCAAAGCAACTGGACACGGTGCAGAAGCTGGCTGCTGATTGTGTCGCAGAAGATATGCCTTTCGTGGTTGAACCGGTAAGTTACCGAGTGGCTAATAAGGAAGCTAGCCCTGAGGATTTTGCTAAAGTAAAGCCAAGGCTAGTAGTTGAAACAGCAAGACAAATTACTGCTCTTCCAATCGATGTTCTCAAAGCCGAATTTCCAGCCGATTTAGAATATGAGAAGGATAAAGCCAGGCTATTAAACCTTTGCCATCAGCTTAACGAAGCAAGTCAAGTTCCCTGGGTTATCTTGAGCGCCGGTGTTAATTTCGAACTCTTCTATCAGGAAGTTGAGCTAGCCTGTCGGGCTGGAGCCTCAGGCTTTCTTGCTGGGCGTGCTTTGTGGCAGGAAGCCACTCAAATAAAGTCCCGTGAGGAAAGATTGAATTTCCTGGAAAGCACTGTAATTCAGAGGCTTGAAAGCTTAACTAAAGTAGCCAACGCTTATGGGACTCCGTGGTATGCTGGGCTTGAAGCCACCGAGGTGGATGAAAACTGGCATCGGCGTTATTAAATTGTTTTCTGGGCATTACCAGGGCCCAAATTAAGGAGACTTTCCTGCATTGTCAGATACTCAGGGCCATAAACCTTTACGCGAGCATCGAGCATCTCTTCCAATGGAAGGTCAGGGTAATGACCATAGTCGTGGACATACTCAATATGTAGTTTCCCCTCCTGGTTGTAGCGGCGGAAACTGGCATTGTTCTTGCCATCAAATTCCACTGGAATGATGTGATATTTTTGACACATTTCCAGGTCGAATGCTGGTGTAGCTTTGACCCATTTTTGTCCGATATATAGCTCACAATAGCCGTGGTAAATAAAAAGGTTACTACCATGCATCATCTCCAGCAACTTTTGAGGGATGATATAGTTGCGTACATCAGCAAATCCGAGGCGGGCTGGGATTCCTATAGCTCGTGCTAGCGCAGCGAGGAGTATCGCCTTTTGAACACAGTATCCTTCTTTCCTGCTCAGAGTGGCACTTGCCTTATTATGTACAACAAGATTGTGTAGAACATAGGGGTTATACTTGATATCGTCCCTGACGAAGTAGAAAAGTGCCTTCGCCTTCTCCACATCGTTTTCTTTATCTCCGGCTAAATGCTGGGCCTTTTCTCTCACAGGAGGAGCGTTACAATCGATTACTGGAGTTGGCTTCAGATATATTTCCATGATTTATTCGCTTCCAAATCGCCAATTCAATTTGTACACAATATACGACCTTACCCGTAACTCACACCTGGTACCACATTTTACCAACTAATCTCTTTTATGACTATCCTGACAATCCTATTATCGAGGTCACCATGACTTAATGTGCCTGGCAATAATATCCAACGCTTCGAGTATCTCGGGAGAGGGAAGGGAATAGGAAATTCTTATTCTGGTGTGTCCATGTTTTGGCTCAGGGAAGATCCCGATGCTTCCCCTTAGACCGGGGACATCGCGCTGCAACAGTTTGTCTTTGAGCCGGTAATCGAAATTGAGGCTCTGGGCTAGCGATTTATCTCCCTTCCATTCCATAGCTACCACCTTGCCCCACAGGAATGAGCTTTTCTTTACGGTTAGCCTGGTCTTCTTTAGTATTCGGCTCGCCGTTATGTTTGGGCTTTTCACCAGGTAATCCAGGAAATAGTTTGTGCCATACTGGCTGGCGGCGCTGATGATATTTATGGAATCTATATTCTTATCCTGTAGCGCAATGATTCCCTCTGACCTTTGCCCTGAGGCACGGCTCAGTCCTATTTTCTCCCTTTCATTGCCTTTTTCCACCAACGAAGCCTTCACCCCCGCTTCTTTAAGATGCTGGCAAAGCTCCTCTCCCTTTTGAGGTCCGGCTTTCTTTCTTCTGCGAAAGGCTAAAGGCAAGGCAATTACCACTAAAAGGGCAATTATGAGGCTGACTATGCTCTCCCAATCCATTTCTCTATAAACATCGGGGGCTTATTTTTTCTAAATTAATTTTTTAAACTCTTCATCACTAAGACCAGCATCCTTAATGATTGCCCTGAGCGTATACGGGTTTATTCTCCTGTGGCGTGGGATAGTTACTCGATGAACTCCATCAGACATGCCGATGTGTTTTCCCTCTTTGATTGTTCTGAATCCAGCCTTTGATAGAGCGTTGACTACACGCTCTGAGGAGAGGTCTGTAAATAGCATCTCTAGATTTTTACCTCTACCTCGTAGATAGAGCCTTTGGCTTCCTCGGATATCATCTCAAGGTAAGTAATAATTGCATCCTTTATATTTTGTAAGGCTTCTTCCAGTGTATCTCCTTGACTATGACAGCCGGGAAGAATGGGACAATGAGCGTCATAGCCATATTCGCTTTTATGCACAACTACAGGATACTTCATCCCTTAACCTCCTTGGTATATGCACTATGGGCAGTCATATTCTTCAATCGCTCAGTCTTATCTGGCATCCCTGGCGGGACTCGAACCCACAACCCGCTGCTTAGAAGGCAGCCGCTCTATCCAATTGAGCTACAGGGACATCCTTAGCAATTCTACTCTCTAGTAAACAGGCTGTAAATCTTGTTGTAGCGCTCTGTGGTAGCCTGGATTACCTCCGGTGGCAGCGTGGGTGGTGGGGATTCTTTGTCCCACCCTGAAGCCAGCAGCCAATCACGGACAGGCTGTTTATCCAGGCTGTGCTGAAGTTGCCCAACTTTGTATTGACTGGCATCCCAGAAGCGGCTTGAGTCCGGCGTTAATAGCTCGTCAATAAGCGATAGCTTACCATCAATAATGCCGAATTCGAATTTGGTATCGGCGATTATAATACCCCTGGTTTTGGCATAATCTTGAGCAAATCGGTAGATAAGTAAACTCTTCTGTTCCATTTCTGCCATTAAGTGCTCAATGCCAAGCTCAGTTACATCCTCCCTGGTCAAAGGGCGGTCATGTTCTACATCGCTTTTTGTGGTGGGGGTGAAGATAGGTTGGGGAAGTTCTTGATTTTCCTCGATTCCAGATGGCAATCGAATGTTGCCAGCTCTTCCGCTTTGTTTATATTCTGCCCAGGCTGAACCGGAAAGGTAGCCACGAACGATGCATTCCACCGCGATACGATGAGCTTTGGCTACAAGCATGGAGCGGTTGGTAAGATAATCGAGATTCTTCCCCTTCAGTTCCTTCAGTGTCAGAATGACATTCTTATCAATCACCGTAATAAAGTGATTGGGGACAATATGGGCTGTTTTTTTAAACCAGAAGGCAGAGAGCTGGTTGAGAATTCTTCCTTTTTCAGGAACACCACAGGGGAGGACATAGTCGAAGGCAGAGATGCGGTCAGTGGATACGATGAGGAGCTTGTCTCCTAAATCATAGACGTCTCGCACCTTGCCACGCCTGAATAAAGAGAATGATAAGTTGGTTTCCAGCATAACAGGCATATCCCCTTCCTAAATCTCAACAAGCTCAAAGAGCAAAAATACTAAGTTCAAATTCGAAGTCCCAAGCTCCAAATCCTAAACAAATTCCAATATCTAAATTCAAATTTCAAAACCATTTTAGTCATTGGGATTTTGAACATTTTATATTGTTTAGTGTTTCGTATTTAGATTTTGCTTCTTGCTCTGTCATTTTGCTGGTTAACCTTTGAATTTTTGTTTTTCACGGTGAGGCTGAAACCAACCCCAATCGTTCAAAAATGCTATCCACATACTTCAAGTAATAGTTGTAGTCAAATAGAGATTCTAATTCTGCTTTGGTTAGATGGGCTGTAATCCGGTTATCTGCTTCAAGAAGAGATAGGAAGCTCTTCTTTTCCTGCCAGGCTTCCATAGCATTTCGCTGTACCATTTCATAGGCTTCTTCTCGATTTAGTCCTTTGTCTATTAAAGCGAGGAGAATCCGCTGTGAGAAGATTAATCCTTGGGTAAGCTCGAGATTACGGCGCATATTTTCGGGGTAGACCTTGAGCTCCTTTATTACCGAGGTAAGCAGAAAGAGCATATAATCCAGTGCCAGGCAGGAATCGGGCAGGATGATGCGCTCTGTTGAGGAATGGCTGATATCACGCTCGTGCCATAATGCGATGTTTTCCAGTGAGGTGGTGACGTAGCCTCTTATTAATCTGGCCAGGCCGCAGATACGTTCGCAAAGTTCGGGATTTTTCTTGTGGGGCATCGCTGAAGAGCCTGTCTGTCCCGCTTCGAATGGTTCCTCAACTTCGAGGATTTCTGTCCGTTGAAGGCTTCTGATTTCGG
>Ga0315538_1000020_pt1 | contig 115654 bp, 93 predicted proteins | sample SalMarSW160230MG_2_FD_203834 | JGI IMG/M metagenome (GOLD analysis project Ga0315538, IMG submission 203834) | Salt marsh sediment microbial communities from the Plum Island Ecosystem LTER, Massachusetts, United States - Salt Marsh Sediment SW1601-230 ...
ACGAAAATCATCTATACTCATCCCCTCAAAACGCTTCAGAGAAGCCATGGCATACCTCCTAACTCTAAAGGTTGTCCCAATATAAGACAGATTGCTTGAAAGTCAAGAGAAATCTTTATATTCATATCCCACGAATATGCAAATAGCACGAATCCTAATTTACAATTCTCTTGTATCCCACCTTCTTGTCTCCGAAGTTGAGCAATATCCCCAACTTCATCCCAGTAGCCTTTAAGTATGAAAGAATGTGTCTTTCAAAGATCCTATTTTACTCGAAGACGGCCTTTAACTCCAGAATTATCTTGCTCTCAACAACCATATCTGATTGATACTCACCTATCTCCTGCTCGATGACCAAAGCTGACTTCAGCCCTCCTTAGGGGAAGCCCCCTTCCGAAACAGAGTATCCTAAATCAATTTTAAACTGCTGCCTTCTTGATGCTCCGCTTTAAACGGTGTATCTGGCGTCTAATCATCTTTAGCCGTTTGCGGTCATGTGCTCCCCGGGCAGCATCTCGCTCTGTTTTCAGCTCACGGATCTGCGCCTTGATCTTCCCCCTGTCGATGCCCACGACCTCATGATGAACCTTGGCCTCAATCCCCAAGGCCTGGCACAGAGCCAACTGCAACTGCTCCTTGTGCATCGTCTTGTAACCATGCAGGGCCTCGTGATCGATCTTCTCGGCGATCTCCCGAAGTTGGGCCACCGTCTTTTCTTTAAGCTCCTCGAAAGTATAGTCCACAGCGCTCCCTCCGACTATTGTGTTTGGTTTACTAATAGCCCAAACCAATCACTTCGGCGCTTCCATCGGCTAACTGTAGTCAGGCGACCTAAGAAGTTTGGGCAGATACCCCATCCTTTACAGTATAATCAAAAAGGACTGTATCGTCAAGTTAAAATTTGCCACTTTATGACCAAGAAACCCCCAAGGATAAAGATCAATCCATATACCTTCCCCCATTTACATCTATGGTCTCCCCGGTGATGTAGCGGTTTTCAATGAGAAAGAGGACAGAGGAGGCAATCTCCTCGGGCCTGGCTATCCGCTTTAAAGGGGTGAGCCCTTTCAGCCTCTCCTTAAGCTGGGCATCTATGAGCGCGGTATCCACCGGCCCAGGGGCCACTGCATTACAGGTGATGTCGTAAGGGGCCAGCTCACTGGCTAAGGCCATAGTGAGCCCGATGAGCCCAGCCTTGGAGGCGGCATAATGAACCCCTACCACACCTCCCATCTTGCCAGCAATCGAGGAAATATTCACGATGCTGGCCTGATGGGCCTTTTTTAGGTAGGGAATAGCAAACCGTGCACAAAGAAAAGGGCCCTTCAAGTTTACCGCCAATACCCTATCCCATTCTGCCTCATCAAGATCCTCTGTTACCGTTTGCTGGGAAAGTATCCCCGCATTGTTCACCAAAACATCTATCCCATCAAAAGCATCTGCTGTCTCCTGCACCATCTCCCCCACCTCTGAGAATTTAGAAACATCCGCCCTAAAGGTTATAGCTCTCCTCCCCAACCCCTCCACCCCCTTCTTTACCCTTTCTGCCCGCTCCGGGGAGTTATGGTAATTGATGCAGACATCGAAGCCGGCCTCGGCCAGCCTTAGACTGATGGCCTCCCCAATCCCCCCAGATCCACCAGTGACTATGGCACACCCTCCCATCATATTCTCCTTCCATAGATTCAGGATAACAGTTTACGGGAGCCAGGGATCAGCAGTCAGGTATTTCAGCGAAGCTTCAAATGTAAAATTAAGAATGAAAGAATTCCTGACCTCTGGAAACTGTTGCAACTTTCCTCTCCTTTTACAATGAATTGAAAGGATTTGAAAAGCTTTCCCTTCCATTCCTTTCAATTCCTTGTAACTATCCACTTTCAACAATAATCGGCATCAGGAGATACCTCCCACATATTTTCACCCAATTTCCTTTGGTTTATCTTAATTCTTTATCCTAATCCCTGTTTCCTGACCCCCATGGAGTACTGTTATGATTCCATTGGTTCCAATTGTCATTTAAGCCATAGTCCCTTCAAGCAAGGAGAAAGGAGAGCGCCAAAGTAATGCCAAAGATGATAAACACAGGTAAAATCAGCTCCCGGAGGAAATCCTTAACCTGCACCCCAAAATATTCACAGGAAACGGAGACACAGGGATGGACAGGGGAGAGAACATAGCCAAAGAAGATGCTGATGTATATTAAGGAAAAGAGGATTGGGGAGATAAAACTTGCTGTAGCCAAGTAAACAGGCAAAACAATAGATGCGGGCAACTGCACCCTTCCCGTTGCCAACCCCAACAAAAACCCACCCAGGACAGAGAGGGTAAGAGGGTGTAGGGGAATAGAGGCTATCAAATCCACTGCGTCTGAGGCCTCAAAGATGTGGAGGAAGATGAACATCCCCAGGATAATCAGGGTGAAGTTCCAAGGTTTCATCTGGCGGCAAATCTCCCTCATATCCAGCCTGAACCGACCAAAGGTCAGGGCCAGAAAGAGGCTGGTGAGGACGGCGATTAGGGTGGCCATCTCCTTCACCGGAAGGGCAAATACCCTCTGCAGGCTGAAGTCCAAGCCAGGGGCGACCAGCACGATCCCCAGCGGAGGAAGCAACCTCCGCCAGGAGAAGCTATCTGTATAGGAAATCACCCCCTTTACCCTTCTCAGAAGGAAAACATATCCCAGCAAAAGAGCTAAGCCAAATCCTGGCAGAAGATAAAGGATGATCTGGTAGACACCTAAGCTGGCAATCTTGGCCGAAGCGATGAGAGCTGGGCTGAGGGGATAGATAAGGATAAGCAGGTGACGGAACCAGACATTTATGGCCACCTTTATCTTTCCATCTACATCTTTCCCCCCCTTCTCTAAAAGGGGAGCGGAGAGGAGAGCTCCCCCAGGCATAGGAAGGAGCCCCATCATCGCTGGAGAAAGGGCCAATAGCGCCTTCTTCCCGATCCTCAGGTTGTTAACCAGGTCGTCTATCTGCCCGCTTTCCTTCATCGCCCCCCCAATCAGAGGAATTACCCCCATAGCCAGGGCTAGCAGGTCAATGGAGGGGTCGCTCAGTGTATCTAAGATCTTCCCCCCCACCTCGGAGAGGGGCAGAGTAAAAACCCCTAAAATAATCCCTCCAGCAAAGAGGGCTAAAGGGAGGCTTCTCCTCGAAACGAGAAGAAGCGTAAACAGGGAAAGGAAAAATCCTATCCAGGTCAGGAGACCCATCTCCAGCCTTTTTGCGAGATAAAACCTCTATGGATAGCGAGCCTCCTGGGGATTAAATTCCCTATTGCAATCCACATTTGAATCATAACCTTCAAGCCAGCCCTCCCCTGAACTGGGAGAGAGGTTTCCAGATCCCTATTATCGGCATCAGGAGATGCCTTTTATCTTTCCACTTGCGGTGAATGATAATCATATTTTCCTTATTTCAGCAATCCTCGGAATTTATTTCATTAGCCCAAAATATCCATAACCGCGAATAAACGCAGATTTCCACAGATTCTACAGGAATTTTCAAGAATAAAGACTTCCCGCTCTCAGATAAAGATGGAGGTAAACTCTATTTTTGTAAGTTCCTTATCTTGAATAGCTTGTAACAATTCCGTAAAATCTCGTGGCCCCTGATGCATAATCCGGGTTAGCTCGAATTTTTCATATCCTTGGTGACTTAGTGCTTTATTTCATAATTACGGTGACATATTTTGAGAAGTTGGCAAGGTTAACGATGTAAATGGTAGACATGAGTTAAAACCCGAAGCACGAAACTCGAAATACGAAACAATACCACCTGTCTGCGTGATCCGCACAGGCAGGAATGACCAAAATTCAAATGTGCAAAACAAGTCCTGTTTCGGTCATTTGGATTTAGAATTTCGGATTTGCTTAACCCTAAGTTGGCTAAAAGTTATGTAGGTTAACTGTCTCCAATGATACGTAACAGAACTTATGAAACGGACCACTTAGTGCCTTCGTGGCTAAAGTTTATGAATAATCCGAGATAGACAACACCGAGCTCACCCTTTGCCCTTACCTCTGCCCTGGCGGGTGACCCACTTCTTAAGCAAAGGGATCTCTTTCTTACCGGTTTTTACCACCCGCTCCTTGGGGAGCTTGAGCTTTTTAATCAGGTAATTGCCGTAATAATTGCTGACGGCCAACTTTATCTTCCTGCGTCCTTTCATTGGCAGTTTGGCTCCGAAGATTGAGCGAACCTCTTTTGCTTTTAGGGTCAACGAGTATATCTCGTTATTGTAAGGGAATACATCCCATAATTGGCGATAGGTCACCTCACCTTTATCCATCCCTGAACCAGCTTTGATATAGGCCTCATCAGCATGGGTGAGCCTGAGATATAACTCCTTTACCAACTTGTCCATCTCGTCTTTCGAAAAACCCCTTGGCAGATACCCAATTACTCGATTTACATCCTCTTCAGGTCTTAGTTTTCGGAAATCCGTCTTTAGGATCTCTCCGCCAATGACCTTTATAAAGGCATAATCACTGGACTGCATCTCCCTTTCAGACCGGTCGGCATTTATATACTGAACCACTAAACTTAGTGGCTTCCTGAGGACATGGATCTGGACATATCCGTATGGACAGTAACGAGCAGGATAGGTAATTGAGCCCGTGTTGACAAATAAAGGTCCGCTATCTTCATATCCCGGAATTACCTTTCTCTCCCAAAAATGGTTGGTAGCAGAGAGCACCAAATCACATTTGTCCATAACCACAGCTCGTTGCTCAGGGGAAAGTTGATCAATCCAGAATCCGGTCCTCGAATGGGCCGCGGCAATAATAATGTCTTTCAGACCTTTATCAATTGATTCGAGAACGTCCATCAGGTATCGTTTAGATGACTGGGTAAAAGCGATACTGTCCTCATCGGGCTGATCAGAATAGTGCAATTGAATCAGGTGAACAGTGTAATCCTCTACTCCAATCTTTGCATAGTACTCACATCTGTTTCCCCTGACTATCACATTGGGATGGGTAGAAAGATCAACTTCCTCCAGAATCGGTGCGCCAGCTCCCCAATCCGCCTGACCTTTACCCCAGAACTCATTCTCACCATCTGCCACATTTGGGTAGAAATTTTGGTACCACCATCTGTTTTCTCGTAAAAAGGTGAGGAAGCTATTCTCCCAACCTTTTTTAACATGGTCGCCCAGACCAATAACAAATTGATCATCACTTTCCTCAATCCATTTGACCATATGGGCAAATCTTTTACTGCTTTTGGGAGAATCGCCCTTATTATCGCTCATTATGACAAAATTGCACACCGCTGCCCTGTCTAACTCTTGAATTGTATGGATACCAGAGATCTTGCCGTCTCTAAATTGATAAGCCCTCTCACAGCCGATTCCCATTAGGGCTAAGGCAAAGAAGATAAAGGGGATCTTAAAAATGGTTCTCATAGTTTTCCCATTTCTGGCAAAAGTATGAACTTAGTGCCCTGGGTATGAACCCTACGAACTCTGACCCAATGAAAAATCTGGGTTAATTGTTTTTCGCCATAGTATAATGAAGCAGCCAGGTAAGTCAAAGATAAAATGTAAATCCGAGGGATATTATCACCAATGTCAGTCGAACCTCAGGTAACTCCCAGTGGGTTACTATGTGAGGTCATCAGCCATTTTCCTCAAAAAAGGGTTGCATTTCCTCCCAGAATTGTTAATTTAAGAGGGCTCGTTACAGTCCACGGAGATCAGGGGTCAGGTACTTCAGCGAAGCTTCAAATGTAAAATGCAGAATTAAAAATGAACCAAGCCCAGGTGGCAGAACCCCGATTCTGCCACCTCAACAAGAGAGCTCATGGTGAATAGGAACGTTTTCTTATCCATTCGTGTAGATTCGTCTATTCGTGTCATTCGTGTTCTATCAGTGTAATCTGTGGCTAAACTTCATTCTTAATTCTTAATTGCCTTTTTCTTCTGAAACCTTAATGTCCAAAAATCCGTTATTTAGATTAAACCCTTAAAAGGAGGTAAGATGCGAAGGTTTGGTTCTTTTCTCTTGGCTTTGGGTCTTCTTCTCTTCTCGGTTCAGACCCAGGCCGGTCTCTCTCATTTGGCTTTGAGGGATCTCTATGGCTTAGCCTCGGTGGCTTACTGTGAAGATAGTAGGGATGTGGTTTTAAACCCTGCTCTTATGGCGACGAGCCAAGGATTTTCCGGCCTCTTCTATCATCAATTCTCCGACTCCTCCTACCAGGAAGGCAATTCCCTCTTCCTCTCAACAGGAGGATTGGGCTTTGCCGCCCAATGGCTGAAGACCCCGCAGGGGATAGATTATCGCAGCTACACTCTCTCCTTAAGCGGAAAATCAGGGGATCATTTTTACACTGGGTTGAGTTACACCTGGAAGAGGTCGAGGTCATACCTCTTCGATGACTATTCCGCCCTAAACCTCGGGTTGGCCTATCGCCCCAACAACCTCCTCTCCCTCGGCTGGGTGGGGCGTAACCTCAATAGACCCAGAAACTGGGAGAGGATCCGCCACCGGGAGTTTGACTTCGGATTGGCCTTTAGACCTTTCACCAATAGGGTAACCCTCTCTGTAGATGGGAGGATGAGCGAAAGGGAGAGCATCAAGGACATGGTGCCCATCTATGGCCTGGAGCTGGAGCCCATTGATGGGTTGTTCCTCAAGGGGAGTAGAGACGGAGACGGGAATTTAGGGTTTGGGGTTCAGCTCAACCTGACAACTTTAGGTGGTGGCCTAATCAGGCTTTATGACAAAAACTCTGACTATCAAGGGGGAGCCACTTATCTGCGGTTTTCGTCCGAGAGGTATCGGACATTTCTGCATAAGAAACACCAATTCGTGGAACTAAAGCTGGCTGGAAATATCGTCGACGAAAAACCAGGCGGAATATTTGGCCACGGAGGCCTTACCACCAAGGCTGTCCTCGATCTGATTGAAAGGGCCAAAACGGACAAATCCGTTGACGGCATTATACTCAGGGTTGGTTCCCTCTCTGCTGGTTGGGGGAAGGTCCAGGAGATCCGGGCTAAGCTTCTCGACTTCAGGTCTGCTGGCAAAAAAGTAATCTGTTATATGGAAACAGGCGGAAATCTCGATTATTACTTGGCTACTGCTGCGGATAAGATTGTGCTCTATCCATCAGGTGACCTCTCCCTTACTGGCCTGAAATCGGAGGTTCCCTTCTTAAAGGGCACTCTGGAGAAGTTGGGGATAAGGGCCGATCTTGAACACATTGGGAAATATAAATCTGCCTCTGACCTTCTGACCAGGGATTCTATGTCTGTGGCCCATCGCGAGGTGGTCAACTCCATCTTAGATGACTATTATGACCAGTTCACTGAGGCCATTGGTCAGGAAAGGGGGATGAAGGCTAAGGAAGTAAAGGAAAAGATAGACCAGGGACCCTATATGGCCGCGGGAGCCCTAAAGGCAGAGCTGGTGGACACCCTGGCCTATTGGGATCAAATAGAGGATATAGCCAAAAAATTGGCCGGTAGAAAAATCGGCAAGTTAAAGGGAAAGAGATTTGCCCAGAGGAGAGAGCGAAGGTATAAATGGACTGTCCCTCCCAAAATAGCCATCATCTATGCCTGCGGCACTATCTGGTCTGGGGAGAGCGGATACAACCCTTTTCCTATTCCCCTGATTGGTGGGAAATATATGGGATCGGAGACAATCGCCCGGGCAATCAGAAAAGCGAGAAAGGACAAGTCCATCAAAGGGATAGTTTTCAGGATAGACTCGGGGGGTGGTTCTGGCCTGGCCTCCGATGTCATCTGGAGGGAGGTGACCCTGGCCCGCAAGGAGAAACCCTTTATCGTCTCTATGTCAGATGTAGCCGGTTCCGGTGGATATTATATCGCCTGTGCCGCCGATACCATTGTGGCCGAGCCAGGAACGATCACCGGATCCATAGGGGCTATATCGGGCAAGTTCGATATGAGGGGATTCTATGACAAGATCGGGTTAAGAAAGGAGACCACCACCAGAGGGAAGAATGCGAACATCTACACCGACTATCGTGGTTTCACCGCGGAGGAGAGGAAGAAGGTCAAGGGAATGCTTAAGGAGGGTTACGACGACTTCGTCAACAAGGTAGCCCAAGGGAGGGGGATGAGCTATGAGGATGTGGATAGAATTGGCCGAGGCAGGGTCTGGACCGGCCGCCAGGCCAGGATAAATGGACTGGTAGATGAGCTGGGTGGGCTGGAGCGAGCCATTGATATTGCCAAGGCCAAGGCAGGGCTGAGCAAAAAACAGGCGGTGAGGATCATTACCTATCCTCGCTATGGCTATTTCACCGGCCTGAAAGATCTCATCTATATGGATGGCCTGAAAGATAATCTCCCTCTGTCCCAGGTCTGGAGGATGAAGGAACACTTCAGAAATGGAGAGGTCCTTTACCTTATGCCCTATCTGCCCGAGATCGAGTAAGCAAGCCGCAGGTTCTACCCTGCACTAAAGTGCAGTAGAAGTTAGAGATTGCTTCGGCTTGCCACTTCACTGCCGCTCAGGGCAAGCCTCGCAATGACAGACAAGGAAATCGTCATTGCGAGGAGCGTAGCGACGAAGCAATCTCGTTCTACCCAGTTTCAGCCGAGGAAAGTAAATGGGGTCAGGCTGAAAAATAGAAATTAGGGAGATGGAGGGCGGCAAGCCGAAAGTGCTTGGCACTCTCTGCACCACCGCCCCCTGTTTCCATCAGGAGCTTTTTTTCCTTCCTGGCAGCCGGGATGGGAAACCAAAAAATAGGAAGTGTCCCTATTTTTTAATTCTCAAAATAAGGGGCTTCTGGCCAAACCACTCGGCAGCAGTGAGGAGGCTTTTCCCCTGGCTTTCTGCTGTGCGGTAGACATCTTTTAGCCGCTCCCTGTATCTGGCCTCCCTGAGATTGTGGTGATCGTAGATGATCAGTTTGGTCGATGATTCCCTGATGATCCTGCACATATTGTCAATTGCCCTTCTCAAGTTGATCTGATTGAGCATATAGCCCAAAAGATAGGTGGTGGGACCATCTACGATGAGGAGTTCCGGGTTCTCCTCAATTATCCATTGGGCATAGTCCTCAACTTGCGGACCTTGCAGGTCTGAGGTATAAAGCAGTTTGTGCCCATCATATTCTACCACCAGGCCTACAATCCATCCCAACCGGGCGAACTCGATCCCATGGAAGAGGGGAGGGGTGAACTTTACCCTGGTTCGGCCCTTGGTAAAGGACTGCCCATCGGCAAATCTTACCTCTGTCCCTCCTGTCGCAAACTCCTTAACCCAGAGGCTTTCCCTCCACTTTTTGCTCTGATTTTTGAACCATTTCCTCCCCTTCTCCAAAAGTTCCTCTTTTCTCTGCTGGTAGTCGCCCCATTTTTTGCCCTTAACCAAGGGGAGAGCGACCAAGGGATCAGGATATTCCATCTGCTGCGGAGGGCCAAGCAGATCCTCTGGGTTTCCCTCCCGGAATAGCAGGTAAAGCTCCTCTAAGAAGAGCCTCGATCTTTTCCATTGGGAACCATTTATCCACTGGTTTGGGTCCTTCACCCACAGCCTTTTACCTTCATACAACCCCTTTGCCCCGGAGGGCAGGGTATGATGATCATAATGGTAATGGGAGATGAAGACGAGCCCGGCCCTGGCTGCCGCTTCCTCTATCCTCTGAAAGGCCTCCTCGGCCAGTTTCTCCTTCTCTTCATCTGGTAAGGGGTAAGTTGGCTGCATTACTGCCACCCCGGGGTCTACTAATAGCCTCAGGTCTGGGGTTTCTACAAGGAAGGATGAGGACTTTGCCCCCAGGGAGTCAAACCAGAGGAGGTGGGCCTCCATCTTCCCCAATTTTATCGGTTTTCTTTTCATAATATCAGCTCAGCACCCTGCGGGGGATTTTGTGGGACACAGGTTAACACAACGCGGCGAAGCCGCAACCAAACAATTCACCGCAAAGTCGCAGGGGGCCTGAAGGCCCTAAACCCGCACTAAAGTGCGGTAGAATTCCTGAGGTGGTAGAACCCCAATTCTGCCACCCTCTCCCTGAGCCGTCAGAATTGGGATTCTGACGGCTCAGGGTTTAAATTGACAATCAGCTGACCGCTGACAACTGATAGCTCGGCTATCTATGGCAGAACCAGACTTGACCTTCTCAGATTCAACCGCTACTTCATTGTTTGGAGAATTCCCTTGGCATAAGCAGTATTCTCCACGGTAAGCATTGATCACACACTCCCTTCCATTGCACATCATAATACCTTAACCAGAGACATCCTTGGAGGGCACTCAACCCTCATCTGATCTCCCTCCCCCAATGAAATCTACCGCAGGGAGTCCGCAGCAGATTCCTCATAGCGGCCACCCAGATACTTAGCGAGGAATTTTTCTGCAGCAGCATAGAACTTAAGCCTATTCCCCGGCTTAGCAAATCCGTGGCCCTCATCCGGAAAGAGCATATATTCGTATTCGATTCCTTTCTCTTTCAGCGCCTCCACAATCTGTTCGGATTCTGCTTGTGGCACGCGCGGATCATTGGCACCCTGGGCAATCAACATGGGGATCTTTATCTGGTCGACCTTAAAGAGCGGGGAACGGGAATTCAGGAATTCCTCCTCAGTGTCCGGGTTACCGATTCTCTTATATAAAAGAGCCAGCATGGCGGACCAATAAGGAGGAAGCGTTGTAATCCAGGTTATGAGATTACTGGGACCAACAATATCCACTGCGCAGCAAAAGAGATCAGGCGTAAAAGTGGCCCCAACCAAAGCGGCATATCCACCATAAGACCCACCGTATATGGCAACTCTCTTGGGATCGGCGATACCCTGTTCAATCGCCCAGTTAACTGCGTCCACAAGATCATTATGCATTTTTCCGCCCCACTCCTTATCTCCGGCGTTTATGAAATTTTTGCCATATCCAGTTGAACCACGGAAATTCACCTGCAGGCACACGTAGCCACGGTTGGCAAACCACTGAGCCTCGGGATTATATCCCCAGCTATCACGGTAGTAAGGACCTCCATGGACATTTAGTACCATCGGCAAATTTCTTCTCCCTTTTCCCACCGGATAGGTGATATAGCCATGAATAGTTAATCCGTCTCGGGAAGTAAAGGATACCGGTTCCATAGGTGCCAAGGCATAGTTTTTCAACTCGGGGCGATTGGCAAACAGGAAAGTGCCTTTTTGCCTCTTCCGGTCAAAAGCATAAAAAGGGACTGGCCCGTTATCCTTGGTGAAACCCACCAGCCAGGTGTCATCTGCGTTATCCCGGTTGTAAATAAAGAAATCCCCATGATCGAGTTTGGCAATTGCTTTGAAATCGCCTTTTATTGATTCATCCAGAACGACCCATTCCTTCCTTGCTTTGGTGAAAGAGACAGCCTGGACTTCATACGTATCCGGATGGATCATGGCATCGCTGATATCATATTGTGGGTCTTCGGCGATAACTTCGATCTCCTTGGTGGCGATTTCCATCTTAACTAAACGTCCTGTATTCGCATCACGGGAATCGAGCAAAACGAGATATTTCCCATCTTTAGAAAAACAAACTGGGCCACTGGTCAAAGTGTTTTCCGAATCCCAGGTGATGAATTTATCCCAGCTTGCCTCCTCATTTTCCCGGAGCATCAGGTCGAACCCGCCCTCAGGTGTGGAAGCCAAAGCACCGCGCACTTTGAAACCCGCATCAGTTACCCAACCCAGGACATTGCCAGGGTTCTTGGCGACCAGTTCGAGTTCACCGGAGGTTAAATCGAGGTGATAGACATCGTGAACCCGGGGATTTTCCTTGTTCATTGCAATGAGCATTTCATTGGGGAAATGTTTGTTATGGTCAACGACCTGAACCTGCACCTCCTCAAATGGAGTCAAATCCCTGATTTCGTCCGTTTCCAGATTTACAGCATACAACCTCCAGTTCTCGTTACCGCCAACATCTTGAAGATACATTATGTGTCTGCTGTCTTGTGCCCAGAAGTAACGTCGTATCCCGCGATTGTCGTCCTTGGTAACCGCCCTGTCATCCTCAGCGCCGATAGTCTTCACCCAGACATTCAACACATTGTTTACTGGGGCCAGGTAAGCCATCAGCTTTCCATCCGGCGAGATCTTGGGGGCAGTTTTCACCGGATTTCCAAAGAGCACCTCCCTGGGAATAAGTTCAGGCTCCTGGGTAGCACATGAAGCCAAGAAAATCGCTATCGCGGCTCCGATCAGAATCACGGCCAAAGCAGCTATCGATCTTGAAGCTCTCATTTTTCCCTCCGTTTTTCTTGAGTGGCCAATCTCTTTAGCTCGTTCATATCCCCCTCAACACAGTCCGCTCTTCATAAATCCCCCTATAATCAGCTTTTTCACACCATACTATACCTCCTTATTGTGGAGATTGCCAGCCTTCATCAGCAGCCACCTCACTTTTGGCTTGACCAGGATGAGATCAAGGATTATACTATGCCAAGCTGTTGGCTCTATTCATAATCAAGGGCGACTCTCGAAAGCATCGAAACGAATATAAACTGGTTCCCGCCCTAAGTCAAACTAAATTTAAAGTATAGGAAATTCCTTTTTTAGACGGGATTGACAGGATGATCAGGATAAATAAAACCCGTCCACTAATGTTACATCTAAGCGAGTTAGTGGGTGGGAGACATCTCCTGATGTCGATCAAAAGGGTGCTGTTAGGAGTTATCTCTTCCACCAGGAATCCCGTCGGAACGGGGCTGACAGCTCTTACAATAATAGCGGGGATAAATAAAAATCCGGTAAATCCTGTTATCCTGTCAAAAAAGCCCTTCCGAAGGGAGTTAAATTAATTGGATGATGCTGTCTCAGTCCTAAACCTGAGAAAACGATATGGGGAAGTGGCTGCTGTGGATGGGGTGAGCTTCCAGATCAAGAACGGGGAGATCTTTGGCCTTCTTGGCCCCAATGGTGCGGGCAAGACAACTACAGTGGAACTGATCGAAGGGCTGCGCTCACCTAATGGGGGAGAGATAAGGGTACTGGGGATCAATCCACAGGATGGCCTGGGCAGGATTCGGGAGATCATCGGCGTTCAGCTTCAGCAAACCACCCTCTATGAAAGAATTCGGGTAAAGGAGGTCATAGACCTCTTCGGCAGTTACTACCCCCACCAACTGCCCACTTCTGATATTCTGGAGATCGTTTCCCTCAAAGAGAAGGAGAGATCTTTTGTGCAGAACCTCTCCGGAGGTCAGAGGCAACGGTTAGCCTTAGGCTTGGCCTTGGTGAATGACCCCCAGATCCTCTTCTTAGATGAGCCCACTACCGGCCTTGATCCCCAGGCACGGCGCAACCTCTGGGGGGTGATAGAGAGCACCAGGGGTAAGGGGAAGACGGTGCTGCTCACCACCCATTATATGGAGGAGGCAGAGCGGCTCTGCGATCGGGTGGGAATCATCGACCAGGGCAGGCTCATCGCCCTGGGGACTCCCCGGGAGCTGATCGAACGACAAGACTTGAATGCGGCAGTGGAGTTGAGTTTCCCTGATGAAATGGAAAAATCCTTCCTGGAATCCCTTCCTGAGGTCAACCTGGTCACCCAGGACAAGAATTGTTTTCTCCTGTTTACAAAGAGTCCCCATAAGGTTTTGTTGGCACTTACTCGGCTTTATGATCAGGGGAAATTGAGATTTGAAAACATCTCTGTTCGTCGAGCCACGCTGGAGGATGTATTTTTGGAACTGACCGGAAGAAGGCTGAGGGACTGAACATATGAGCGTATTTTGGAAACAGACTAAGATGGAGACCAAGCTCTTCTTACGCCAAAAGGGGGCGCTCTTTTGGAACTTTGCCTTCCCCCTCTTTTTTATGACTCTCTTTGGCTCCATCTTTGGCTCTGATACAGGGGGGACCCGCTATATCGACTTCCTCCTTCCTGGGATGATCGTTATGGCCCTGATGACCACCTGCATCCAGTCCACGGCCATCTCTGTAGTCTCTGACCGGGAGAAGGGAATCTTCCGTCGGCTGGCCTTAACCCCCCTCAGACGATCCACGCTCATCGGCAGTTTGGCCCTTACCCGCTATCTGGTTGTGCTTATCCAGACAGCCCTCCTCATGCTGGTGGCCATCTTATTCTTCCAGGCAAGGGTCAGTGGAAGTTGGTTCTTCTTCTGGTTGATATTGACGGTAGGGATGTTCAGCCTATTGGGGATTGGCTTTCTCATTGCCAGCTTAGTGCGTAAGGAAGAGAGCGCTCAACCCATCTCTATGATTGTCTTTTTTGTGATGATGTTCCTCTCCCCTTGCTTTTGGCCCATAAATATGCTTCCCAAATTTCTCCGGCCCCTTTCCAGAATTCTCCCAGCAACATTTTTAGGTCAAGCCTTGCGAAAGGTCTCCATTGAGGCTAAAGGTTTTAGCTCTTTCGGTTCTGACCTTTTATTTCTTATTGTTTGGTTAGTGGTATGTTTTGCCATCTCAGCGAGATATTTCAAGTGGGAGTAGGGGAGTTTTCCGACAGGACATCAGGATTTACGGGATTTTATGAATACATATCAGATACCCCGTTCTGTGAACAGGGATAAATGACATTCACATAGTTCCCTCTCCCCTTGGGGGAGAGGGTTAGGGTGAGGGGGGAAGAAACTGTTTTGGATGCTTCGTCCTGTGAGTAGGGAGGTTCACTTATCCTCATCATCCTGTCAATCCTGTCCAAAACGAAAATCCCTTAATTCCTGTGCTGACAGAAGAAAAGCGCATGCCTTAGAGTGAAAAGTATCAAACTTACCGCAGAAAACATCTACGACCTCTATTCTCCCAAATATTGCCGAAGGAGGTTGTTTTACCGTTTTAATAATCGGGAGGAAATCCCTCCCGGCCCTTTTGAGCAGGTCATCTTTGAACTTGGCAAGCGGCACGAGCAAGACCATATAAATTTCTTAGGCAGGTTTGTTGATCTATCCTCAGGGAGCCTGCAGGAGAGAGCATCAAGAACGATCGAACAGCTTAATAAGGGGATACCCATTATCTATCAGGGGGTTCTCCTTGTAGATGTCAACTTAGATGGTTCTCAAGTCCAGGTTCTGGGAATACCGGACATTCTCATCCCTGAAGGCTCGTCTTATGTGATCAGGGATTGTAAACTTGCCAGGCATGCTACCGAACGGATCCATCCGGAGATCAGGGCGCAGATGCAGGTATATGGTTATCTCTTCGAAAAAAGTTTTGGGGGAAAGCCCTTTAGAATCGAGGCATTCTTAGGAGATGGCTCAATAGTTGATTTCCCCTATGATAGCAGGTCGGCCATAAAATCGCTAACGGAGATCCTCTCTACGGTCTCCTTGCCCAAGGCTCCTTACTCCCCTGTAGGCTGGTCCAAGTGCCAGGGTTGTGGTTTCCGGGAGCTATGCTGGAGTGAGGCTCAAGCCACTAACGATTTGGCCCAGGTCTATGGGGTGGATCAGGGCTTAGTAATTGCCCTGCGGGAGAATGGCGTATCAACTATCGGTCAGTTGGTTGACAATTATACCGAGTCTTCCCTAAGCGAAATTACTCGCCCCTGGGGAAGATTATCAAGGAGGGTGGGAAGAGATGCCTCTCGCATCCTACTTCAGGCAAAGGCAATGAGGGATGAGAGAAGCATCCCTCTGGAGAGGGTTTACCTGCCCACATCCCCCAACTTGGTAGTCTTTGACCTGGAGGGGTTCCCCCCTTACTTAGACGAGCTTGAAAAGGTCTATCTCTGGGGGGTTAAGGTTTATGGAGAAAATCCTGGCCCCTACCAACCTTCCCTCTCCCCCATAGAAAGGGATGGTGACCTCAATGGTTGGCAGGATTTCCTCTCCAACTGCCAGGGGATATTCGCTGAATACGGTGGCATCCCCTTCATCCACTGGGCTTCCTACGAGAGGACAAAGGTTAAGTTGTATAGGAAAAGATACGGGGACCCTCAGGGCATCGCCGAGAGGGTCTTGCATAACCTTGTGGATCTGCTTCCTCTCACTAAAAAGGCGATGGTTATTGCCGAGCCAAGCTATAGCCTTAAAATAGTGGAAAGGCTTGCTGGCTTCAAGCGAACCCAGGATGAATATGGGGGAGATTGGTCCATGGCCAAATACTTTCAGGCCATAGAAACTGATGATCGCTCCCTAAGGGAGGACATTATGGCTCAAGTCCTCAAATACAACGAGGAGGATCTTGATGCCACCTGGGCTGTCTTCCAGTGGCTGAAAGGGCAGAACGAATCCTTTACATTTTTTAGACAGGATTGACAGGATAAATAAAACTCAAGTGTGCTGTCAGGAGTTACCTCCTGACAACTCTCGGAAGGTCTGGAGTCCTCTCCCCCAAAGTGGCAGAATGGTGGTTCTGCCACCTCATTTTAATAAGGCCTTGAACACGAATTCCACAAATGGACGAATAGCACAAATCCTAATTCATAATTCCTTGTGTTCTACTCTCCATTCGAGTAGATTCGTCTATTCGTGTGATTCGTGTTCCTTTTTCAAGGGGATGTGGTATAAGAATAGACAGGATGTAAAGGATGAACAAAAATCCTGTAAATCCTGTCAAAAAAAACCCCGCCGCTTACGACTAAGTTCACGTCTCGGAATTCCCAGGAATTCCGAGACGTCGGGGGTTCTTTGAAGGGGGTAGGCCCCCTTCAAGGGTGACAGCGGAGCAATCCGAGCTGGCGGAGGATTGCGGAGCGCCATAGGGCCGGTGAGGCCCTCTGGAGAAGTTAGCGACCGAAGGGAGCTAAGTTCTGAGAGAGGAGAAATTATGCGAAGGGTTTTTGGGGTTGGTTTGATAATAAGTTTGCTCCTCGGAGGGGTAAGGGTAGGAGAGGCCAGTCCGCTCATCGGGGCAAGCGCCAACACCCTACCAAGGGGCAAATTTATGGTGGATGGGCTTCTCTGGTATATGAATTTTGCTGAGTCTGATATTTTCGCCAAGGGAGATTGGGGGGATTTACCGAGCGGGGATTCATTCGAAAAGGCCTTGTTTTTACCCAGATTCTATTATGGAATCGCCGATTTTCTCACCATCAGGCTAACCCTTCCGGCTATTGCTCAGAACATAAAGACCGGTGGATCAAAGGAAAGATCGACGGGAATTGGGGATCTGGTAATAGACCCCAAGATCTGTCTGGTAAAGGGAAGCAAGAGCATCCCCAAAATATCGGGATTTACTGGGCTCAGGCTACCCACAGGGGACGATACCGCATCCCCTCCATTGGGAGATGGCTCGACCGACTTCTTGATGGGGATTTTGCTAACCCATAAAATTAAACCCTTCACTGGACACGCTACTCTGGGCTATTGGTTAAATGGAAAAGACCGGCCCGATCAGACATTCTATAACCTGACCGTTGAATATCCTTTCCTTCAAAATCTGGCAGCCGTCTGTGAGCTTAATGGATCTATGACGGGCGAGGGCTTGTTCAAAAGGGACAACTACATCCTGGAGCTATGCCCCGGTCTACAATACAGTGGATTTCAGGGGTTTAAGATTGGGGTCGCGGTCAAGCTGCCAGTTCTGGCAAAGGGCGGCTATAGATACCACCTGGCCCCTTTTGTGAAAATCGTCTACTTGCTTTAGTTAAAACCCACCACGGAATCTCACGGAAAAAAACAATTACAAATTGAGAATTAAAAGTGAAGTTTATGCTGGTTATTCCTGGTTCTCGATCCCTGTAAACTGATCACTGATCCCCGCGAACTGTCACATCCGTGGTAAACTGCCTACTTTTTAAGGGAGGAAAAAATGGGAGCATTTGGCTGTCCTTGGTCAACATTTTCTGCTTACATCGTCTCGGCCCTGAGTGTAGTTGGGGCCATAGTCTGGGCATTGAGAAAACATAAAACAGAACGGTAAAATCACCAAAAAAGAGGTGGCAGAACTCCGATTCTGCCACCGTGCTCTTTTGCCCTCAGGTGAGGACACCTGACTGCTTGGCTGTTGGTGGCGTATTACCTGTATGCGCAGGTGGAAGTTATTCTCTGAACTTATCTTTTTAAAAAGGAGAAAGCACTATGGGAGAGACCTGGACCTATTCGGTTGTCTTGATCATATATCTGATCCTCCTGGTGGTCATTGGTTGGGTAAGCTCAAAGAGGCTGAAGAAAGTGGAGGATTTCTACTTAGGAGGAAGAAATATTGGCCCCTGGGTCACTGCCCTCTCCTTTATCGCGGCCTATTTTTCCTCAGTCCTAATCGTCGGTGGAGGTGGATTTGGATATATGTTCGGCATGTCCACCATCTGGATAGGGGCGATAAATGTCCTTTTAGGATGCACCCTTTGCTGGATAGTTTTAGGCAAAAGGCTGAGGGAGTTCACTACCAGGTTGGGCACAATGACCATCCCCGGTTTCGTCGCCGAAAGATATAAGGCAGAAGAGGCCAGGATATTCTCTGCTGCGGTGATTTTTCTCTTTATGATCATCTACAATGTGAGCATCTTGAAGGGGATGGGCCACATCCTGGAGGTGCTGATGAACATCCCTTACCTCTGGGGTGTCCTCCTCTCCGGATTGATCATCATCTTCTATGTGGCTATCGGTGGATATTTAGCAGTTGTCTGGACGGGCTTTCTTCAGGCCTGGATAATGATATTCGGCCTCCTGCTTTTGACCTTTGCCTCCCTCTCCGCGGTTGGAGGATTCACCGCTGCCCATCTCAAACTATCGGCAATTAACCCTGGCTTGGTCTCCACACCTGGGATCTGGGGTTGGGCTGGGCTTGTTTCCTTCTCCCTGATCGTCAGCTTTGGGGTCTGGGGGATGCCTCAGCTCGTGGTCAGGTTCTACTCCATCAAGAGCACTAATGTCTTAAAGATAGGAACTGTGGTTGCCTCCATTGGGGGATGTGTGGCGATATTGCCTTATCTAAATGGGGCTATAGCCAGAATCCTCTATCCAGGCTTGAAAAATGCCGACCTGGCCATTCCCACATTGACCAAGGGGGTGCTCTCACCCTTAGGGGCAGCGATCTTCCTGGCCGCAGTCATCGCTGCCGGGATGTCCACTTTCTCTTCGGTTTTGATAATCACCAGCAGCTCCTTAGTGAGGGACATCTATCAGAAGGGGTTAAAGAAAAATCTGCCGGAGAAGACCATCCTCAAATACAGCCGCATCACCAGTGCGGCAGTTGGTTTGGTCTCCCTTTTAATAGCCCTCAGGCCCCCCGCTCTGGTCCTGGTTCTCTGCGCCTTCGCCTGGGCGGTTATCGCCTCCACCACCCTCTGGCCTCTACTCTTCGGCATCTACTGGAAAAGGGCGACCAGGTGGGGATGTACCGCCTCGATGATCGGGGGTTTTGTTGTTGCCTTAGGCTGGATGATTGCGGGAAATCCCTTTGGAGTCCACGGGTTCATACCTGGAATTGGGGTAAGTGTGGCTTTGCTCATTCTGGTGAGCCTGTTTACCAAGAGACTCCCAGAGGAGCACATCAGAAGGATTTGGGGGGGAAGGTCTGTATAGATTCGATTTTGGACGCAGATAGACGCAGATTTGGGAGGATAATTTTGTAAACCTGCGCTAATCTGCATCCCATAGAATTCGACCGAAGGGCGTTAAGTCTATAGCATAGAAAATCCCATTTTTAGACAGGATTGACAGGATGATCAGGATAAGTGAACCTCCCTACTCACAGGACGAAGCATCCAAAACAGTCTCCTCCCCCTTGATGGGGGAGGACTAAGGAGGGGGTGAACCTTCTCCCACCAGGGGAGAGGGAACTATAAGGATGTCATTCATCCCCGTTCACAGAACGATGTATTCTGACATCTTGTCATAAAAATCCTGTAAATCCTGTTCATCCTGTCAAAAAGGTGTCGCTGAAGCGAGCTAAGTTCTAAAAGCTTATCTAATCAACAATGGTGAAGTCCACCCACCCTTCGGCGGTCTGGCCGCTATGCAGATCCTCCACCTTTAAGCTGAGCCTGTAATTTCCCTTCCTTGCTTTGCTCATATCGACCTCCAAATAGCCCACCTCATTCTCTGCCCTCCCCTGATTAAGTGTAGATTGGACAATGGACTCCCAGCGTCCCCCCTGGATAACCGACAGCAAGCGATTCCAGACTGTGGAGAGCCCGCTCCGCTGCGGGGAGATTAAGATGATGGCATAGCTTAGCCTGTAGTTGGTGAAGGGGGCTCTTTTCAGGTTGTAGATCTCATAGTAGAGATAGGGGGATTGGTTCCTATGGTATCGGGAGGAAAACCGAGGAACGAGGTGAAGCTCGCCCCTACCGAATTTATCTCCCCTTTCTCGTGGACGGGCCTTCTCCACCAAAGCGAGGTCGCTTAAGAGAAGCCCCTCTCCCCGGAAATCCCTCACCTTTAGAGGAAGTTTCCTTATCCCCAAATTCTCTGAATTGAGATCTTTGATGTTTAGGGCCAGGGTGCAGTCTCCAGGGGGTAGGGAGAGGGTGGACCTGTCCACTACCATCAGGTTTGGGTTGGATGTTTGTGTAGGAGGAACCCGAAACTTAACCTCCTCGGCCGTACTTTTCAAATTCTTCCAGAGGTTATCAAATACCGCTATCCTCTTCTTCACCCTGGCCGCGGGGAGACCTTTACCCCTTACAAAGTCCAGCTCCGGGTGGGGAATACTCAGGTAGATCTCCACATCGGTCTTTCTCCCTTCTCCCCTGAATTGGTAGACACGACAAATGTATTTGAGCAGTTCCCCCCCATAGTCATAGCTGTAGTATTGGGGTAAGGTGTTGGTGAGGGAGGCCAGGACAGCCCCCGTGCTCTCCCGATAATCCTTTGGGCTCCAGTTCTTTTCAGGATAAGGGAGATCATAGTTTCCATTAAGCCCATTATCCGCAAAGGTTAGCGCCACTGGGTGGGGGAGATCGGAGTAGAACCAGACCCATTTGGGGGGGATGAGACCAAATTTGGGAAGCACATCTGGCATCACCCATCTCTGGAAGGTGGGTTCGCCATATCTGATGCAGACCTCTCCCCTCTTTGTCCTCCATCCAGGCAAGCCCTTTGGGGGAACGGAGAAGTGAAGATTGGCATAGGTCACTCGACAATAATGTTCGATCTGCCTTTCGTTTATAGCTGTGGTCGGGATAGGATCCCTCTCCTTCCAGAAACGGTGGAGGAATTCCTTCCTCTGGCTCCAAGGGATTTTTTGGTATTTCTCCCATTCCATTTTGGAGGCTATAAGCCTAATGCTCAAATAGGGGACCACCTCCTCGGCGGTCATCATCCAGCGGAAGGCCTCCTCAAACTCCCTTGCTGCCTCCTCCTCCCTTTTGGTTTTGTGGTAGAGATAGCCTAAAAGCAGATGGGTCTGATAAAATGTGGAGTCAAGCTCGGTTGCCCGACGAAGCCTGGCCTCAGCCTCCCTATACTGCCCCAGCTCTAAATAACAGAGGCCGAGATGGTAATGGGCCTTAGGAGATGTGGGATCAACCTTCAAGGCAGATTCAAATGCCTTTTGTGCTTTGCGGAAATCCCCCCGGTCAAACACTTTTAGCCCTTCTTCTTCCCAGATGAGACCTATCTGATAGAGTGCATCAAAGCAGAGGGAGTCAAGCTCAAATGCCCTCTTAAACTCCTTAAGGGCTGAGTGCTGGAATCCCCTCTTGATCAGGGTAAGACCCAAGTTGAGATGATACTCAGGATTTAGAGGTTCAAGCCTTGTTGCCTTTCTCAGCTCCTTTTCAGATTTGAACCTGCTCAAGAGGTCTTCCCTCCTGCGGTAGATCTCACCTAAGAGATTATGGGCAGGAGCAAAATTAGGATAGAGCCTGACGACTTCCTCCAGCTCCCCTGTCGCCTCCTCCACCCTCCCCTCTTTATAGAGCTCTACAGCAGCCGAATAACGCTTTGCCACCTCATCACTGGTGGGACGCGGGGGATGGGAACAGGAGAGAAGGAGGAGAAAGAGAAGGATAATATGGTTTGCTTTCATCTCCTTTAAAATACACCCCCGGGAGTTAATTGTCAAGCCTCTCCAATTCGATGGAAATTCCTTTTTACTAGACAGGATGACCAGAATAAATAACCCCAGATTATGCAGTAAGAAACCACGAGATTCCACAAGATTATCACAAGATATACAAAATGAGGGTCCTAAAAAGTGTGCTGTCAGGAGTTACCTCCTGACAGCTCTGCTTTGGTGAATGGTAACCTTGTGAGGTTCTCTGTCATTGGAGTCCCTCATTTAGCTTGATTTTGGGTGACAACCTGCTTATATTCATTTCGATCCCCTATCAAGGAGAAAATGGATTTGGATACTGTGCCTAAGAATCCCAAATTATTAAGAAAGGTAAAATGCTCAAATCGTATTTGAAGAAAATATATGAGATTGCTAAGCGTGGAGATGCCAGGGAGGAGAGTTACTACTCTGTTCTTGATGGATTGTTTAAGGAATATACAGAATCAGTGGACAGAAGGAATATCCACATAACCACGCTACCAAAGAAGACGGAAGCCGGCAATCCCGATTTTAGAATCTGGGATGGATCACAGCATATTGTAGGGTATATTGAGGCCAAAGCACCAACAGTTGAGTATTTAGACCAGGTAGAGACATCAGAGCAGTTAGAACGCTATCTGCATACATTCCCGAATTTGATATTGACCAACTTCTTTGAATTCAGACTCTATCGCAATGGCAATTTGATAGATAAGGTCCTTATCGCCAGACCTTTTATTGTGCATAAACTCAAAACCATTCCGCCGGTAGAAAAAGAATCAGCTTTTCTAAACCTGCTGGAGAAATTCTTCTCTTTCTCTTTGCCGAGAGTCTACGATGCTAAAACCCTGGCGGTGGAATTAGCAAAGCGGACACGCTTCTTAAAGGATGAGGTTGTTGCTGAGGAGTTAAAAGAAGAGGAAAAAACGGGAAAGGGATTTATCATAGGGTTTTATGAGGCATTCAGGAAATTCCTCATCAGCGGCCTCTCCAAAGAGGAATTTGCCGATCTTTACTCCCAAACCATCACCTACGGCCTTTTTGCTGCCCGCACCCGATCAGAGAACAGCTTTAACAGAAAACTTGCCTACGATAATATTCCACATACTATCGGAATTTTAAGAGATGTTTTCAATTTCATTTCACTTGGAGACTTACCCCAGCAGATGGAATGGATTATTGATGATATTTCGGAAGTTTTAGCGGTTACTGATGTGAGAAATATCCTTCACCAGTATTTTCACGAGGGCAAGGGCAAAGACCCTATCGTCCATTTTTATGAGACCTTCTTGGCTGAATACGATCCACGAACGAGGGAAAAGAGAGGAGTTTATTATACTCCAGAGCCCGTGGTTTCCTATATCGTCCGTTCCTTGCATCATATTCTGAAGAAACATTTTAATCGAACGGACGGATTCGCCAGTGAATCTGTTACGGTTTTAGACCCTGCGGCAGGCACTCTTACCTTCTTGGCTGAAGCAGCCAAGTTGGCAATGGAGGAATTCGTCTTCAAATACGGGGAAGGCGGAAGGCAGAGTTTGATTAAAGAGCACATATTGAGAAACTTCTATGCCTTTGAACTGATGATGGCACCTTACGCAGTTGGTCATTTGAAGATGTCTTTTCTCCTGGAAGAATTGGGCTACAAACTCCAAGCGGACGATAGGTTCAAGCTCTATCTCACCAATACCCTGGAGATGGAGGAACTCGCCCAAACCGAGCTTCCTGGTATGGCTTCGCTTTCCAAAGAATCCCATTTGGCAGGCGAAGTCAAGAAAGAACAGCCTATTCTGGTGATACTTGGTAATCCTCCTTATTCTGGACACTCCGCAAATGTAAGTGTAAAATACATCACTATAAAGGCAAAGAATGGGCAGGAAAAAAGAAAGAAGATAAGAACCTGGATAGGTAACCTCATTGAGGATTACAAATTTGTTGATGGCAAAGCCCTCGGGGAAAAGAATCCCAAATGGCTGCAAGATGATTATGTCAAATTCATCCGTTTCGCGCAATGGAAGATAGACCAGGCGGGTGAAGGAGTTTTAGGGTTTATCACCAATCACAGCTATCTGGATAATCCCACCTTCAGGGGGATGCGGCAATCCCTGATGAGCAGTTTCAACGAGATTTATATCCTAGATTTGCATGGTAACAGCCTGAAGAAAGAGAAATGCCCTGACGGATCTAAAGACGAGAATGTCTTTGACATCCGCCAAGGAGTGGCTATTGTTCTCTTCATAAAAAGACAAGAAAAGAAAGAGGAACCGTTATATCCTATGTTTCGTCCTTCACCTCAAAAGAGCCTTTTTGAGAAAACGGAAACCAAAGAAAAGCCAAAGAGGCATAAATGCAACACCTACCACGCTGATGCGTGGGGTTTGCGACAACATAAGTATGATTGGCTTTTGGAGCATGATCTAAAAACAACCGACTGGAAAAAATTGTCTCCCAAATCTGGATTTTACCTTTTTATTCCCAGAGATGAACGGCTTATGGAAAGTTATGGAAAGTATCCAAAGATAACCGATATTTTCCCATTAAATAGCGTGGGAATAGTCACAGCAAGGGATAAATTGACGATAAGGTGGTCACCTGAGGAGATTTGGCGCACTGTGCTAAACTTTTCTAAAATGGACATCGAATTAGCACGGTTAGCCTATAATTTGGGCAAAGATGCGAGGGATTGGAAGGTTGAATTGGCCCAAAAGGATTTGTCGGATAGTGGTTTGGACAAGAAGAAAGTAGTGCCAATCCTATACAGACCATTTGACATAAGATATACCTATTACACAGGTAAATCTCGTGGATTTCATTGTATGCCCCGCCCTGAAGTTATGCATCATATGTTGCAGGAGAATTTGGGGTTGATCACAGCAAGGCAGATGGACAAGTCAGGAATACAGCCTGTTTTTGTAACCGATTTAATAATAGATGCTCATTCGATAACTTCCGCTGTTTCAATTTCTAATGTTTTCCCTCTCTATATCCATCACCTGAAAGACGAACCCCCAAAACGGCCCTCAGGAAGTGCCATGATGCTCTTTGAGCCAAAGACTGACTATAAGGCAAAAAGACCGAATTTGTCTCCTACAATAGTTGATCAATTAGAAAAAGTTTTTGAGAAAACACCAATACCCGAACAAATTTTCTGTTACATCTACGCTGTCCTCTATTCCAATATCTATCGCACAAAATACGCTGAGTTCCTAAAGATGGATTTCCCAAGGATTCCTTTTACCAAAGATTACAAACTGTTCAGCGAAATGGCAGAATATGGGAAAAAGCTTGTTTCGCTGCATCTTTTAAAATCAGCAGAACTTGACCCAACCCTCGCTAAATTCCGGGGTAAAGGAGATGAAAAAGTTGAAAAATTGAGGTATGATGAAAAAGAAAGGCATGTCTATGTAAATCCGAGCCAGTATTTTGAGGGAATTCCAAAAGAGGTCTGGCAATATCAGATCGGGGGCTATCAGGTTTGTCACAAATGGTTGAAAGATAGAAAAGGAAAAAGATTATCCCTTGATGAGATAAAACATTACTGCAAGGTCGTTACCACCCTGCAAATGACAATTGAAATCCAGAGGGAAATTGATGGTATTTATCCAGAAGTGGAGAAGGGGACCATAGAGTTTGAAAAGTAGCTTGGCAGCAAAAGGAGTCATCGAATTTTTTGCAGATCCAATAACCTATTCAAGCTGGTGGCCTATATAGACTTTAGGTTTTGTGAAGTAGGTCTATGCCATTTAACTTAAGGAAGGTAAGCAGCTTTGCTCTCGCTGTCCCCAAATCCCGACAAGTTCGGGCTTCACCTACCCGCTGTCCTGTTATCCGAAATGGTGGGCAATACAAAGAAAGGGGTCGAATACTATGGCAAAGGGAAATCAAGGTAGTCTCAAAGAAATTGTTGGAGATAAAGTCTATTCGGTCTGGATTGATATGCTGCACCAATTAGTTCCTAAGGGACGAACACATCGTTTAGCCCCTATGATCGCATCTATGCTTCAATACGCCTCGGGAGTTGCTTATGAAAAATATGGTAGCGATCCGGAAGAGAGATCAGTTGCATATTCGTTATACATTACATCACAGGGAACCGATTACGATGAAGCCCTCGATTTGCTTTTGCCAATTGTGGAAAAACTATTTGAGGATTCACAGGTTAATTCAAGACGGAATAGTGCAAGGGGAATTGGGTATAGCATTGCAGAATCTGCTGTTCAAGAATTTGCAAATTGGTATAGTATGCCCTGGGAGTCATAGATTTGATGATGAGTCCATCACAACAGATGACACCCCATTAAAAGGCAAAGGCCAGGCGAAAAATTTCTCCCTTCTAAAGAGTGACTAACTTTTCGGCTCCAAAATGGATTGGTTGATGGGCAAACTTTTAGCGAAGCTCCGCCTCCCCGGCCCAGGACTGGCAAACCACCCTGCAGAACTTAGCTCCCTTTGGTCGCTAACTTCTCCATCGGGGCTCACCGATCCTTCCCGACCTGCGTCAAGACTCGGATTGCAGAGCTGTCATAATTGAATTCCGACCTACCTCGGGGCTTCAAACAGCCCCCGACCCAGCGGAAATTCTGGGAAATTGAACTTAGCCGTAATTGGCGGAACTTTCTTTGACAGGATAACGGGATTAACAGGATCTTTATTCATCCCGTAAGGGCTGTCAGGAGGTAACTCCTGACAGCACACTTTTATTATACAAGAGAACGCTGAATGACACCGAAACTACCGAATAGTTATTTATAACGCACATTCTTCTTTAGGATTTCTTGTTATTTTAGTGATTTTCGGTGTTTAATGAATGAGGTTGTTTGTCCTGATCATCCTGTCAATCCTGTCTAAAGATGGAAATTCGAAATTCTTCAATGAGGTAACCTCATGCCTGCAAGACTGGAAATATCGCTCAAGCCACAACTGTTCGATGCCGAGGGCGAGAGTATTAAAAGAAAGGCCAGGGATTACTTCGGATTTGAATTGGATTCCATCCGAACGGTCCACGTGATAACCATTGACTCTTCCCTCTCCCCAGAGCAGCTTGAAGAGGCCCGGATAAAGATATTCACCAATCCGGTAACCCAGCTCTCCTCCTTTGAGCCCTTGGCTTTTGATTTCGACTGGGCTATATGGGTGGGCTACCTGCCCGGCGTAAGGGATCCAGCAGGAAGCACGGCCGTGGAGGCCATTGAAGATCTATTGAAGGTAAAATTCAAAAAGGAAGAGGCAGCCTACACATCAAAACTCTACTTCCTTAAGGGTGGAAATTTGAGCCGCAGTGATGTTAATCGCATAGCTCGTGAGCTTCTGGCCAATGACTTAATCCAGCAGTGGAAGATATTCAGCCTCACTGAGTGGGACAAGAAAGAGGGCATCGGACTTAATATTCCCAGGGTCATTCTGGAGCACGAGCCCGCAGTCACCCCCATTCCAATGGTAAGCGATGAGGAGTTGAGGAGAATAAGCGATGAGCGCAACCTGGCCCTCAATCCTCGAGATATACCAACCATCAGGGAGTATTTCTTAAGGAAAAATGTCCAGAAAGAGCGGAGAAGGGTCGGGCTTAGCCTGCCTACTGATGTGGAGCTGGAATACATCGCTCAAGCACGCAGTGACCACTGCAATCATAACACCTTCAGGGGCCTTTTCAGATACAGGGACCTGGCAACTGGCGAGGAGAAGCTCATCGACAACCTGTTCAAGAGATGTATTGAGGAACCGACTTTGGAGATTAAAAAGAAAAAGCCGTGGGTTATATCCGTGCTCTGGGATAATGCCGGCGTGGGAAGGTTCGATGAGCATCATTTCTACACCATCACCGGAGAGACCCACAACAGCCCTTCCAATGTGGAGGCCTACGGTGGGGCCATTACCGGGATTGTAGGGGTATATAGGGACCCTATGGGCACGGGCAAAGGCTCGAAGCTCATCCTGGGGACCTATGGATACTGTATTGGGCCGCGGGATTATAGTGGAGATCTAAAACCCCATCTGCATCCCAGACGGCTTCTCGACGGGGTCATTGAGGGGGTAAAGGACGGTGGAAACAAAAGCGGTATCCCCACTGCCTTTGGAAAGGTCTTCTTTGATGAGAGCTTTATGGGTAAATGCCTGGTATTTGTCACTTCCATGGGCATTATGCCTTCCGTGATCAATGGGATGCCAGCGGATAAAAAGACCACTCACGCTGGTGATCTGCTCATAATGACCGGAGGCAGGGTGGGCAAGGACGGCATCCACGGGGTTACCGCAGCTTCGGAGGCTTATACCGAGCATACTCCTGCTGGGCATGTGCAAATTGGAGACCCCTATACTCAGAAAAAGATGCACGACTTCCTACTTGAGGCACGGGATAAGGGCTTAATTGAGTTTATAACCGACAATGGGGGGGGAGGTCTCTCCTCATCCATTGGGGAGACCGCAAGGTTCAGTAATGGCTGTGAAGTCCACTTAGAGAAGGTACCCCTGAAGTACGAAGGGCTTGACCAGTGGGAGATATGGGTTTCGGAATCTCAGGAGAGAATGACAGTAGCCATTAAGCCCGAAAACCGAACCAGGTTCCTTAAGCTCTCCAGAAAGCACGATGTGGAAAGCACTGTCATCGGCAAATATACGGATACTGGGAAGCTGCACCTTAAATACAAAGGCAAGACCTGTGCCTATGTGCATATGGATCTTTTGCAATCGGAATTCCCCCAATGGGAGTTTGATGCGGAGTGGATACCACCCCAGTTGCGCGGCCTCCAGGAACCGGTGCTCAAGGAGGTGGTCGACCATGATCGACTCCTGCTGGATATGCTCTCCAGACCGAACATCTGCTCCAAGGAGTGGATTGTGCGCCAGTATGACCACGAGGTTCAGGGGGGCAGTGTAATAAAACCCCTTGTGGGAAGGGATAGGGACATTGATAGCGACGCTGTGGTCATCAGGCCAGTGCTAGAATCGGTGAGGGGAATCGCCATTACCCAGGCACTTAATCCCACTTACAGCAAGATCGATACCTATCATATGACCGCCTCCACCATTGATGAGGCAGTAAGGAGGTTAATTGCCGTTGGCGGAGACCCCGATCACATTGGAGGGTTGGACAACTTCTGCTGGCCCAATATCCAATATGATGCCCAGAGAAATCCTGACGGAAAGTTTAAGGCCGCTCAACTGGTTAGAGCAGGCCTGGCACTAAAGCAGTGCTGCCTAGCATTTGGAATTCCCCTGCTTTCTGGAAAGGACAGCATGTACATTGACGGAGAGTTGGAAGGGAGATACGGGGAGAGACATAAGGTATCCGGATTACCCACAATCCAATTCACGGCCACCAGCGTGATCGAGGATGTGAGAAAATGCCTGACAATGGAGGCAAAGATCCCCGGCGACCTGGTTTACATATTGGGGATAACTAAAGACGAGCTTGGCGGCTCAGAATACTACGATAGGTTCGGATACACGGGCCTGAACGTCCCCCAGGTAAAGCCAGAGGAAGTTCTTAGCTTATACAAGCTACTGCATAGGGCAATCAATGAAGGTATTGTAGCTTCTGCCCACGGGATATATCGAGGTGGCCTGGGGGTTCATCTTGCCCTGGTTGGTATGGGGGGTGGACTGGGAATGGATATTGACTTGAGCAAAATACCCCTCGAGAAGTTGGCAAGGGATGACAAAATTCTCTATTCAGAGTCAGCGGGAAGATTTATCCTGACTATAGCGTCCGAGAATAGGGGAAGATTTGAGAAAATTTTCAATGGCTTCCCTCACGCCTGTGTGGGAAGAATTACTCAGGCGGGAAAATTGGTCATAAATGGCCTCAAAAGGGAGAAAATCATTCAAAAGTCTGTTCGTGAATTGAAGGAAGCCTGGCAAAAACCATTTGGAGATCTAATATGAAGGCCCTTGTTCTTACCGGATATGGGTTAAATTGCGACTATGAGACCCACTATGCCCTGAAGTTAGCCGGAGCAGACTCAAAAAGGGTGCACATCAATGAGCTGATAAAGGGGGAAGGGCTGGGTCAAATAGAAGATCTGGATGACTATCACATCCTTGCCTTCGATGGTGGTTTCTCGTGGGCAGATGATCATGGGGCAGGGGTGATTCTCTCCACCAGGTTGAAGTATAACATCGGCCAACAACTGAGAGAATTTATCGAGGATGGCAAGCTAATTATCGGCATCTGTAATGGATTTCAGGCGCTTGTTAACCTGGGGCTTTTGCCAGGATTTGATAATAATTATGATGAACGGAATGTGGCTTTAACCTTTAATGATTGTGGAAATTTCAGGGATCAATGGGTCCACTTAAAGACCAGGGAGTCACCGTGCGGTTTCACCCGGGGAATTGATATGCTGGAATTACCGATAAGACATGGGGAGGGAAAATTCTATGCCCCACCAGAGGTGATCCAAAGGCTCTTTGAGAAGGATCAGGTTGTTTTCCAGTATGCCACTTCTGAGGGTGAACCTGCCAGAGGGAAGTTTCCTTTAAATCCGAATGGCTCTTTGGAGGACATCGCTGGCATCTGCGACCCCACAGGGCGAATCTTTGGCTTAATGCCTCACCCCGAGGCTTACAATCACTTCACCAATCATCCGGACTGGACAGGGAGAAAGGAGGAACTCAAGCGAGCCGGTAAATTCCTGGCTGATGAGGAGGGGGATGGGATTAAGATATTCAGAAATGCAGTGGATTATGTGAGGGAAAAATTTTAAGCCTATATCAGGGATTCCACCTAAATAGTGTCTGTCCGAATTTGTCATTCCCGCACGCCGTTAGCGGGAATCCATTACTGATTTTAAGTAGATTCCGGCTTAAAAATTGCCGGAATGACAAGAAATATAGGTATCTCCGAACAGACAATATGTGTATTATACCCCTTTTTTAGATCACTCAACTGTTAATCCTGTATTTGTCCATCTTCGGCCAATATGATTTCCACGCACAAAAAACAAACCGAGGTTGACTTTTTCTTGGGAGTTAGTATATTGATGCCGAAGGAAATCTATTCCCAATATTGGAAATAAGAAAAACCATAGTCCTGACGGTATTATGTTGAGCAGTAAAGAAACATAGATGATTGTCTCACTACTTTCTGCGGCACCAAAGAGCGCAGGCATATACGCGCTGTGCGCGGGCCACGGGCGACACCGGTACATCGCCTATGTGGGTGTGACCAAGAACATCCGACAGCGTCTGCTTCAGCACCTTGTCCGCAAGGACAGCAGCATAGTTACGGGCGCTTCAGCAGTTTCTCTCGATCCAGATAGGGTTACTGAAGTCCGGTGGTGGCTCCACCCGCTCTTTGAGCAGTATATGGCGGAAGCAGAAGTAGTTGCATTTCGAATTCTCGACCCAGTGCTGCGTAGTCGTCAGAAGGTCTCAGCACCTGTGGAGTTCATTGCGGACCGTGAGGATTTCGCCCGTCAGGTGGAAGCGGTGTTCTCCAAACCCCCATCTGGCAGCGTCGAGATCCCCACGTACCAAGAGCTTCTCCATCGCGTTGCCGAATTGGAGAAAGCTGTGAGGATGCTGCACAGCGGTAGGAAGTCGGAAGCGTAAGAGAGGAAGACGGCCCAACAAGAATTGATAATCCTGTTCTTCAATCAATCTGAACCCATAATCATTTCGTCCAAGACGTACCCACCATCCGCAGACGAGACGAGTGAGTAATGCACATGTAGGCGGTGGTTATGAAAATGTTCTTGTGCTCGATCTTAATTCTACATTCTTCACCCCCTCTAAATGGCAAGTCCCACCAAAAATTAGAGAGGCCGAAACGGAATTATGAGAAGAAGGATTTACCCTCAAATATTTAACTGGACGAATTCTATATTCGAAGCTTTGCCTTGTTTATGTTGCCATAACTGGACGGTTTGCCCGTCCCCAGCCGAGAAGGCGAGACTTCAATAGGGTACCACCTGACTAAATGGAAAAAAGTTGATTTTAAATAATCAATGCTATATCATTGTTTCTGATGGATGCGCGCGCTGATTACTACTTGCTTCTGATTGACATTAGGGGATCCACTCGGCTGGCTACGCCAAAGGCACGCCAGTTTATGGAGAAGCTGGAAGTGGAGCTCCAACGAATCAACCGCACCCTCAAACCGAAACCTGTCCTCGGTCTAAGCATGAGCTATGGGGACGAGGTAGCCGGCCTTTTCACCACGCCTGCCCGACTGTTTGATGTGGTGATGGATGTGCGGAATGTGCTCTATCCTGATGTCGGCCTCCGATTCGTGGTGACCCGAGGGAAGATTGCTGTGTCTTCAAAGGATATCCGCAAAGTTGGGGGTGAGGTATTCAAGAAAGCCAACGAAGCCATGCAGCGTATCAAGAAGAGAAACAGGTTCTGCTGCTGGCTCCTTGGTGAGCCCATTTTTGATTCAGTCCTCACCTGTTTGACGGAAATGAGCAATGCTTTTTTTGAGGATATGACAAAGTACCAGAGAGAGGTGTTTATTCTCCTTGAGCAAGGTTTTACGCAAAAGAATGTGGCGCGCAAACTGAGGAAACATCCTCAGTCAGTTTCCGATGCCGTAAAGAGGAGCAAGGCGGCACTAATATTAGATGTCCAGCGAACCATCAGAGACCTACTGCTCAGGCTGAAACAATGAAAAGTCATTTACTTCTCGAAATCCATAGGAAATGATTGATTATCTTTATTTGGTCGGACTGTTTCTGTTTTCCTTTATAGTCTCGACGTTGCTCATCCGTTTGGCCATACCGAAACTAAAGGCCAACGGCATCCAGAAAAAGATCTTGCCGGAGAGCAATTCCTCTCGCCCATTTGATCCCAAGTCGACTGGATTCTGGATTGGATTCTGCGAAACTCTGCTGATCTTCATTCTTGTGTGCAAGGGAGAGTTCAGCGCACTGGCCATCGTCATTGCGGCCAAGGAGTTCGTTCGTAAGGAAAAACTGGAGCAGAATCCCTCCTACTACCTTCTTGGGACACTCGTCAATTTGAGCGTAGCGGTACTCTTTGCTGTTATTGCCAAATCAATTGTAGAGTTTTAACTGAAGGGGCGGGAAGGAGGCAGCAGATGAGTAATCCGAAGGCGACTGTGAAACACCACGGTGATCATCACTCCCTTGAACTTACTGCCGATACTGGTACCGGCAAGATCCGCGGGGGTGCAGTTTACAATTTCTCAGACCACGCGGCTATAAGGTTGAATTCGGCGCGGGGCAAGCTCTCCGGTTCACTGATCCACTCGGGCGACACGCATTTACTGACTCTCGACCTCGAACGAGACGGTTCTGTTAGCGGATCCTACAGGGAGCTGCAAGACGACGGGCTGGAGTTAGACATCCGAGCTGGCGTGGCGCGCGTCCGGGGAGGTAAGAAGAAGCTTAAGGGTTTGATCAAGATCAATAGCGATCACCACAACTTCAATCTGAAGCTGGATGAATCCGGGCGCCCCTCCGGGTCTTTTAGGTCACGCTTGACGCGCCAAGGCTCCGTGAACCTGCGGTTGTCAGAAGGGAAGGTCTCAGGCAAGTTCACTCACAAGGGAAAGCATCACAAAACCTCAGTCGAGCTGTCCCCGCAGGGATGGAAAAGCGACATATCCGTTCGCAAGGGCAGAACGACCTTCTCGTTAAAGGTTGATGGTGGCAAGGACCTCAAGGTCACATCAGGACAGCTCAGCCTTGGGGCCCAACTATAGGAATCGCCACCATCTAATATTAAACAGGGGTCAAATCTTTACTCGTGACAATTTGACCCGGTCTGGCGGGCGAAAACGAGGCTTGATATGTAACAAGTTATCTTTGAAGCTTAGCCAGCCACTAAAGCCGGATGCGGCTTACCGCCGCGTCGGCTACATAAACCAAAGAAAATCGCCTCGTGAGACCTATCCCCATCACAAGCGGTGGGGCTTTTCGGCCTCACGAAAACCGGCGATTTTCTGATTGATCTATTGCTCGCCCTTAGTGCCTATCATCCCTTGATGGCTTCTTGGAAAAGGATGCTATTCACCCCCGCCTCATATGAACGGGTTTCCTGGCATATTTTTTTTGAAAATCCTGTCCATCCCCTCAGAAAAGTCCCCTGACGGCTAAGTTCTTAGAACTTCACATTTTGTGGATAATTCCGTCAGGCAGATCAGAAAATTAGGGACACTTCCCATATTTTTAATCAAGTTGCCACAGTCAGATTAGGAGATCTAACCCCTCGGTAGTGAATTTGGCCACGAAGCCTCTAAGAAGGTTAAACATAAAACACCCGTGTATCAAATTGATTTCCCCCGTGTTACTCCTTAAACACCTGTTTAACCTACATATAATCAAGACCTTGTGCCTTGGCTCCTTTGTGGCATATGAATCATTCGGGATAGATGCTCCATTGCCCATTGAGAAAAATGGCTTGACTATACCCCGATTTTTTATTATCTTTTAGTTAATAAATGTACTGCAAAAATGTCGAAAATTAGCCGCAACCTTCAGGTTGCGTATTCGGCTGATTCAGAAGGCTCATTTTCACAAGCTAAAGCCTGCATCGCTCATCAAAAACCCTCAAAAACTTTATCCCTGTTAACCGGGGGTGGTAATTGGCATTAGAGGATATACACAAGTTAGAAAGGGAGTTAGAAGGGGCAATTAACGAACTTCAAGGGATAATCTCCTCCCACATCGCCTTTAACGGAAGCCAAAACATCGAGGAGATTCATGTCCTGGCCAATTTTGACCGCTCCCCAAAGCAGATAGTCAGGGACATCGAGTCTGCCTTAGTCACCAGGTTTGGGATAAGGATCGATCATAAGAAGGTATCCGTTGCTCAGGTAAAGGGTGAGGAGACCCATCCAGCTTTATCCCCTCGCATAAAGTTCTCTGGCCTTGACCTCTCCGTTTCTGGGCTCCAGACAGAAGTCCAGGTGGAACTGGTCAGGGACAGTGTAGTCTCCTCAGGGGTTGCCTCCGGGCCAAACTCAAGGAAAAACCAACTAAGATTAATTAGCCAGGCAACCTTGAAGGCAGTGGAGAAATTTCTCAAACCAAACTACTCTCTGGTCTTAGAGGATGTCGTCTCCGTTTCCTTGGCTAGCCATGAGGTAATCTTGGCCTCAATTACTTCCCTCTCTACCCGGGAGGAGATGAAACTCATTGGCTGTGCCTTTGTAAAGGGAGACCTGGGTAGAGCGGTCATATTTGCCACCCTGGATGCGCTCAACCGGGCCATTGGTTCCCTTTTGGAGGAGGAGGAGATCTGAAACTGCCTATTACAGCTTGCCCCATCCAGCCGAGTGTTGAGGAGCTCGGCTTTTTGCTTTTTTATGGTTAACAGTTCACCACTAGCTGGCTTCATAAGGCAACTTCTTGAAATTTATGGTATGGTTTGCAGCCAGCAATTGTAAATTGCAGATTGTAAATTGAAAATATCAAAATTAAAGCTAAGCTATGGGCTTAACAGGTTGGAGACAATAACGATTTTTACTTTTACACTTTGCAATTTTCAATTTGAAATTCGGAGCTTCGCCCAGTTTGGGTTATCAGGGCTTGACGGTTTGTCCGTCCCTGGCCGGGAAGGCGAAGCTTCGCCAGCCATCAAGTGCCTTTACCCCACGGCAGGGGGAAGGTGGCAGAATCAGGGTTCTGCCACCTCGCCTTTGGGAAAAGAGCCACAGATTACACGGATTTCACTGATAGAACACGAATAACACGAATAGACAAATCTACACAAACAAATAAGAAAATCATAACAATTCAGCGGGGAATCCCTTGAAGGTCTGAGCAATGAATATGACTCCAATAGTTAACAGAATACTCCACGAGGAAAAAGGGGTAGAGCTCCCCAAAAGGGGAGGGAGGTTAAGGGTAGCCCTGGGTTATGCTAACCGCTATCAGGTGGGAATCTCCAACCTCGGCTTTCAGACCGTGTGGATGCTCTTCAACCTGCAGGATGGCGTAAGTTGCGAGAGGTTCTTCCTGGAACAACCATTAGGCAGGACACTGAAGAGCCAAACCCCCTTGAGGAATTTTGACTTGGTCTGTTTCTCCCTACCTTACGAGCTCGACTACCCTAACTCCCTACGAATTCTAAAGGAGGCGAAGATCCCTCTCCTCTCCTCCCAAAGGGGAAGGCCACTGCTCCTCTGCGGGGGGGCAGCCCCCACCATTAACCCAGAACCCCTGGCTCCCTTCTTTGATCTTATCCTCATTGGAGAGGCGGAGGGGGCAGTGGCAAAGATCTGTCGCCTAATGTTAGAAGATAGAAACCACAGCAAAGGGGAACTTCTCAGGCAATTTGCTCAGATAGAGGGAATCTATGTCCCCAGCCTCTACAGGGATGACCATCCCGGTCCCCCACTCCCCAAGGAGGAAGGATTACCGGAGAGGATAAAGAGGAGGCAGGTGAGGAACTTAAACGAGCTCCCCCTTCTCTCTCAAGTGGTCACCCCTCTGGCCTATTTTGCGAATATGTATCTCATTGAGGTGGCCAGGGGATGCGGCAGGAGGTGCCGTTTCTGTGCTGCCCGACAGATTTATTACCCCCTAAGATTCAAGACCACGGAGAGAATTTACAGAGAGGCAGATGGGGCTAAGGGGATAACCAAAAGAATTGGGCTCATCGGTTCCTCCCTCTCCGATTTGCCCAGCCTGCAGGAGGTATGCATCCATCTGGCAGCGGAGGGCTATCTCCTCAGCCTCTCCTCCTTGCGCATTGACTCCTTCCGCCCCAAGCTCTTAGAGGCCATCTTCGGCTCCGGGGCCAGAGGGCTCACCATCGCCCCTGAAGGGGGGACGGAGAGGACAAGAGTCATCTTGGGAAAGAAAGTAGAGGAAGAGATCATCCTCGCCGGGGTTAGGCTGGCCTCCCAAATTGGTTTTACGAGAATGAAAATCTATTATCTAATAGGAACTCCCCAGGAGGAGGAAGAGGAGATTGAGGGGATATTAGATTTGACCCAAAAAATTACCAAAGCTTTCTCCCCCCGGACCCAGGCGATAACGGTGAGCATAAACCCCCTCATCCCCAAACCACACACCCCCTTTCAATGGCTCCCCTTAGAGGCGAAAAGGGAAATGAAGGGGAAACTGAAGAGGTTGGAATTGGGAATAAGAAGGATGGGGGTAAGGTGGGTGCAAAAAAGCCCTCACCAGGCCACCCTTCAGGCCATCATCTCCTTGGGGAACAGAAAGGTGGGGATGGCTCTCTACCACCGCATAGAGGAGAACATCAGTTGGAACCAGGCCTGGGAGAGGGGCGGCATTGATCCATACCCTTATATCTATCGGCAGAAGGGCAAGGAGGAAACTTTCCCCTGGGAGATAGTGGAAGGAGGGGAAGGAAAGGAGAGGCTCTGGGAGGAATACAGGGAGGCCTTCTCTATCTGACCTTAATCACCCTTTTGACCGTTCCTATGTTTAGGGAGAAGTCCCTGGCCCTTACCACTATTGTATGTTCCCCCTTATTCAAAGGGCCCAAGGAAAAGGAGAAATCCTCCTGAGGGCTGTCTAATATCCCATCAAGAGGGGATAAACCCATCCAACTACCTCCATCTAAGGAATAGGAGAGCTCCTTTACCAAACTGGTCTTATCCCTTATCCTTCCTGCAATCCTATATTTCCTTTTCCCCATAGACGTAACCGAGCCAATCTCTACCTCTGGTGGAGTATTATCCACCAAGAAGGGACGGCTCCCTCTCTCCCCTGCAAGCGCCATCCCGGGGGGATTGGAGGAAGAATCGGTGGCCACAAGCTTAAGCAAATATGTTCCATCTGGGAGGGAACGGGAATCCCAGGAAAATACCTTATCTTTTAACCCTCGCTTCAGGGGCTTCCAACCTTCCTCCTCCCATCCGCGATAATAGAGAGAGTAACTGAGTTGATCATCATTGGGGTCTTCTACCTCCCATTTAGTCACCCGCAACCCCTGGGGGATCCACCTCCCCTTCCCCCCTAAGGGAGAGCCCTCTCCCGCAAAGCTTGAAGATGGTGCTTGGCCCATCAGGGGCGAGGGAAGGAGCTCCAAGCCCTTGGCTGGAGGATAGACCTTAAGGAAGGTAACCTGCGGCCTCAGATTCCGGGGGAGATAGGATATGGTTAACTGGCTAAGAGAGGGGGAAATCTGGCCATCCCTGGTGGAGAGGACAACCCGAAATTGCAGAAACCTGGCCGCAGGGCTTTTTATCCTTTCCCCCTGCTTATACGGGGGGGACCAATCGCTCCAGGTAGAATCTGGCCTCTGGGTGTTGCCAGTCCTGGTCTTGATTGTAAGCTCAGTCCAATGGGGAACCGCACCCCTCCAATCTATCCTCCCCCAGCGGGAGATGGTTTGGGCATCGAATACCTGGGATTCATATCTCCCCTGGCGGCCAAAACCCGGGGAGATCTTATAGACCTTGCCTCCATCTGCAGTCCCCAAAAAGGCCTCCCCCCCATTACCCCGCAAAAGGCAAAGGATGCGCAGACCCTCCAATTGGGCTAAATCACCTACCCTTCCCCAGGAGTCCAAGGAGAGGAGCTCCCCCTCCGACCCTAAGAGAAGGACAGCCTCATCTCGCAAAAGGAGGGAATAGATGGGCTTTGAGGAAAGCTCACAGAGCCTACTAACTGGACCATTCGGGGAAACCCTATAGACTGCCCCCTTCCCTCCTTGCTCCCCCTTCTTTCCCTCCCCTTCCAGCCCTACAGCCTCTATGGTCCCTAAGTAGACATTCCCCTTCCCATCCTGAATCAGGGACCTCACCTCTTTTTGCGGAGGATCATAGAGGACAAAACCCTTCCCCTGAGGAGAAATCCTGTAGGCCAACCCTTCTCCCTGACTTCCGGCTAAAAGCCCCCCTTTGGTCCAGAGAAGGCACATAATATGCTTCTCCCCGGTTGAATAGAAAAGATTTCCCCTCCCCTTAGAGTCAATCCGATAGATCCTCCCCTGGGCACCTGTTCCCGCATAAAGATTGCCTGAGGGATCAATCGCCAGAGACCAGACATAGCTCTCCTGGGTTTTAAAGAAGGTGGAAGCCTCGCCCTGAGGATTAAGACTATAGACAAGGCCATCTGGGGAGGTTCCCGCATATAAGTTTCCCCTTGAGTCCGTAATCAGGCTCAAGATCTCCAGTTCGGGGGAGTCAAAGAAAAGGGAGAGTTTACCCTTCCGGTCAATCTTGAATATCTTCCCTCCATCTCCCGTTCCTGCATACAGGTTTCCCTGGGCATCTTTGGCCAGAGCCCAGACATAGGGTTCCCCGGTGTCAGCCAGGAGTTCAATCTTAGGGGAGATCATCAACTCTCCTTGGCTGGATATGGAAATACCCTCTGGTTCTCCCTTCTCAAAATCCTCCTTAAGCTCCACCCTCCAGAAAGAGGTAGTGGTAGAAAGGGAATAATTTAGCCAAAGGAAAATAAGGGGGAAAATTATTAAGAAAAAGGAGGTCCTTTTCATCTGCTACTCCTAAAATTTTTTTTCACCTCGATCAGCTCACGGAATATTTTGAATTCTGACACAGTCAGATCAGGTAAATGCCTTTGTCCCTTGTGGTAAGGTTCGGGGCGCATAAATGTGCCTCATACATACTTTTCTACCCATCCTTAGCCAAAGGATCTTCACCATTGATCACCACGGAATGAACTGGGAAAAGATTTATTCTGGAGGTTTGCTTGACCTTAAATCCTTGAAGTTATCCGGTAGCTCTGTGCGATTCCGTGGTTATCAGTGGTCTCTCAATTTCCATTTTCCAATTTCTATTTTCAATCCTTATTCTTAATTCTTAATTCTAACTCCAGTCTCTGTCCCCTCACTCCCGGGGACCTTTGGCTTCACCTCAAGGGGGACCGTCTGACAACCGGAGACCACATAGTCAAGCTGCAACCAACTCTCAAAGATCCTCCCCCTCTTTACTAAGCCTCTCCCTCCCTTGCCTGGAGTAGAACTCATTACCTCCAGGGCCGAGGGGGGAAGAGAGGGAAGCTCCCTCCCCTCTACTGAGTAGCCTGAAACTGAACTCACCAGCTCTACTTTAACAATATCGTTCCCCTTTTCCTGACGCATAGTCTCTAAGAGCTGAGGAAAGTTACGGGGAAGGTTGTAATAAGGGTTCCTCTCCTTCTCCCAATTGTGCACACATTGGACTGCCCCGGCTTTAACCCAAAGTTGTCCCTCCGGAGCAGTAGTAGGAATGGGGATCTCTACTTTTTTGGCAAAAGAAAAACCTGAATAGGGTTGAAAAAAGAGGGTGACCACTACTTTATCCCCAGGCCTGACTACATTACGGTCAAGCCATAGACCCTGGAGAATCGCCGACCTCCTCCCCTCCCCCAACTTAATCCTGAGGGATACCCCTTTTATTTGGGCCTTCTTAAACTTATTTTCCTGAAGCCGCTTAATCAGATCAGCCAGTTTCGCGGCCAAGGGAAAGGAGGGGGCCGAGCCAGTGAAGAGGTCCTCCCTTTCCAGTGGGGGATAGCCTTTAAGGGAGATCTGGGAGAATACCCTGAGGGTAGCCTCTCTACTTCCCAAAGAGGAGAGGAGGGCATTGAGGGATGCCCAGCGAAAGAACTGGGAGGAAAGGAACTTATGATCCACGATCTCAAAATGGTAATCCCTGGTAGCATCTGGTAAAGTAAGACTGATCTTCAAGGGGATAAGCTTAGCCTTCCCCTTAATCTGCCCGGAGATGCCTGTCTCGGTATCCAGGTTTATCTTGCCCCAAAGGGCAGCTGAGGAGGTAAAGCGGAAGGAAACCACCTGGCTGGGGAGTATGGAATGGACATAGATACCCGTAAAGGGAAAATCAACCCCTCCGGCGTTTAGGAAGGAGTGGCCAAAGGCATAGATCCGATCGCCATCCATATAGGTGAGAGTACCCACGGCAATAGCCTCAGCATCCCCCCGCACCAGTTGCACCCCAATGGCCGATCCGGGTTGAGGTTTAACATCCCCACCCTCCATCCCCTGGCCCTCTGCCTGCAGAGGAAAACAACTAAGGCCCTTGAGAAAGGGGATCATCTCCTCCAAGACCTGGGGGGGGAATCCGGAAAGCATTACAGGCGTGGCCAGAGGGGAAAAATTAGAGGGCCCCCGCGACTTCTGAGGGAAGGCCTCACCCCCTCCTCCCAGGGATGGTCTCAACATCTCCCTTATCGGGGTAATGCCCGCTATGGGTTGGGTGGAGAAGGGCCAGGCATAGGCAATGGCCCCGATGAGCTTTCCCTGAATATAGACTGGACTGCCGCTCATTCCGGCAATAACCCCCGTCCCCTCTAAGGGACCGCCGCTAAGCTTAGCTAAGATAAGGTCCCCATTGGGCCGCCATTTCTTCAAGACCCCCAGGATCTCCACCCCAAATTCCTCCACCTTCATCCCCTGGAACACGGTCTTCCCCACCCCCTTCATTCCTGGCTTAAGCTCGTCGGGAGCCATAAAATCTTCCCCTCGGGCCAAGCCGGAGAGAAGGAGAACCAGAAGGGATAAAGAAAACCCCCTCCAAATGTTATGGTTTAGCCATTTCATCTGCAGGGAAAATACCAAATCAAAAGGGGGTAGTCAACAACTATTTCTATCATTGTGCTAGCCCGCATTATTCACAAGATTACATTCAGATGCTTCGATCGACCTACAATCGAGCGGCCAGATGCCCTCATCTGACCGTGGCATCCCGATTTATCGGGATGCCATCTTGGCTTTTTAACCCTCGACTAAAGTCGGGTAGAAGCAACCTTGACCTGACCGGTAGAGTATGTAGGGGTCGCATTTATGCGACCCGAACCTTGCAGCAACGATTAGGAATTTTAAATAGATCAGGCTATCAGGGCTGACATTGAGAGGCAAAAAAGGTGGCAGAACTGAAGTTCTGCCACCTGAGGGAAGTCTCCCCATATTTCAAACCAACCCGCCATAAGCATCACAGTGAATGGAGGAAGAAGATAAGCAAAGAAAAGAGGTTTGAACTGTGCGAAAATAGTTTTTTATGATTTTATGGACGTCCCCACCCGATAAAAAAAGACCAGAACATAAAGTTCTGCCTTTTATCCTATCTATTCTCGGATTGCCTTAATCCTATTGTTCTCCTTTCAACTTTTTCCGGTCACTTTCAATACGCAGGAGCAACATAACCGCCATATATCTTTGTCCGAGGAGATGAAAATATTCTTTGTTAGTTTTCGGATCAAGATTAGAATGTGTCCATTCGTAAGCTTGTTTTTCACTCCGTGAATATTGATCTATAGCCTCTGCGTATTGTTGAGCAAAATTTAGCCATTCTTCATCAGAAGACAAATCATCTACATCTCGATTCCATAGTCTTATTGCTTCATCTTCCGATTTCTTATGAATTGTTTCCATCGCTAATGTAAAAAGCCAGAGTGCTTCGTATTTTGCTTCTGACATTTTCTGTAAGTATTTTGTACAAACCCAACCAGAGATTTCAGCATCATCTTTTGAATAGCTAATTCTTGCCCAATCCCGATCGGATTCTTCATCAAGGATTGTGATACCATCAAGGTAGCCAATTGATCCAATAACCGGATAAGTAGTTGAAGGACCATCACGAACATTCAGTTTTGGGACAATTAGAATCCAGACATTACTAGCAATAGCTGAAGTAATTGAAAGAAGCAATAATGGAATTAAAAAAAAGATTAACCTTTTCATTAAAACCTCACCTCCTTTTTTTATCAATTATACAAAACTTAAACCACGTGATTGGTATAACTATCAATCAAATTACTCTGAGGTTTCCAGGTCCGATGAGTATTCTTAAGATTCAGATGCAGTTTCACAATCTTCCCAATTTGACGATTCATAGCTCCCCCTCCATATTTTTCGACCAATTTATCATATTTTCTCCTTACCTCCTTATCACGTTCAATCATCAAGAAAACTTGATCTGTAATCGAATCCGTAAAACCTATAATGACCTCATCAACAAATCCAACTAAATCTGCATATTTCACTTTATTTCATCTCCTTTCTTATTTAATTTTCAAGGAAAGGGGACGTCCATAAAATTATAAAAAACTGCCCTCCCACAGATCAAATCGCATTTCCTTAGTGCCACCTCAGTGATAACCTTTCCTTCCCGCTGTTAGCTCCCCCATCCACGGAAATCAAGCTTTCCCATCAGGCTATCACAGAATGGAAGGCAACCTTACTTCACTAAATATCTTTTCGGCATTTTTTAGCGAAAACTTTAGGAATTTTTGAGGCTTGCTATCCGAATGGAGAAAATAGAGGAACTCTTGAAGTCCTCAACTATTAGGGGGAAAAGTCAATTTAAGACTTGTTCTACTGACCCCTCAGATTCCCTCTTCTGGGGGCAAAAGAAAAGCTGGCAGAACAGAAGTTCTGCCAGCTTGTTTTATTCCGTCAATAGTCAGTCTCACAGATCAATCCTAAACAATTTTCGAGAAATCAATCACATTTTTTAGATGAATGATCTTTATACTGGGAGATTTGGATTTAAGCTCCCTGATACTCTTTTCAGCTATCCCTGAATAACCACCTACCACAACTATTCCTATAACACCAGGAACTATATTGATTTCAAGATTTCGGTCAATCAACCCCAATCCTTGCTTTTGTCTGAGGTTCAACTCATAACACTTCTTATACTGCTCAAAACTCCTTGAAATCTTTTGGATATAGCTATCCAACTGTCCAATAACATATCCCTTTAGTTCCGAGTTGTTTCCAAGTTTAACTTCAATGATGCAGAAGCTATAATCATGATTTTTCTTCTGTCTCAAGGCCAATAAATCCATTTTGGACCTATCTGTAGTGTCTACAATTTGCCTATCTATGATGATTAAATCTTCTCTGTTCAGGTTGTCTGTCATCAACATTTGTTCAAATGAAATTTCCTCTTTAAAATTCACTTCTTTAACCTTTTGGCTCATGGAAGCAAGGTTTCGTGAGCTAAAAAGAGGATGAAGCTGACTCGGTGATAGTTTAAATATCAAATAATTCCCGGATCGTTCTGGCTTAAATCCCTTCCTTTTCTTTATTTTGTCATTGATGAATTTAGTATGAATTCCAATTCTATATTGTTTTAGCTTTTTATTGTATGAGATCTTTCCCAAACTGTTGCCTTTGTAGTAAAGATTAAAATAGTTATTCCTTATCTGTAAGTCATATTCAAATCCTGACTGTTTGATTTTCTTAATCAGGAATCGGAAGTCATTTCTTATGGCTTCATAGGTATCCACAGAGAAATATCTTCTTATGATTGTTTTGTTCATAGAAAGCTAAATCTCCTTAAAAGAAGGGTAAAAGGGGTCACATCTTTATTCTTGATTTTTGAATGAGAAAGGCTGCTTGATGATTATTATAGCTTAAGATATCGGAAAGTCAAGAGTAAAGATACGATTCCCTTCCTCCCTTTTATTCAACCCCCAGAGAGACAGTCTTTGCTCAACTATTCTCCGAGATATCTGCGTTTCGCTTCTTCATACTGGCTTCTTAGAACCCAACCCCACTGAATCAAACTATTTCGATATTTCCATCCTCCTGGCTCTAAAAGCACCGCCCGCTTGCCGTCAATTTGGCCGGTTTCGATTACTGTACCCACATATCGCTTCTGAGGCCCATCTCCATAATAGATTTTAACACCAGGGTATATTCTCATACCGGCCGAAAGCCATTCATCCTGGGTCTGTCTGTGTCTTTGCTCTGCAGCATTTCTCTTCTGCTCTGCAGCTGCGGCCACTTCCTTAGAGCCGAGATATTTCCGACAAACCCAACCACCCAGATGCCACCAAGTCCGTTTGAGCTTAGCCCAATCTCCATAAACTGCTATACCCTTCACATAAAACTCAGGCCCACCCGATATGGTCTTGGTCACTTTATGATTCGTGCCGGGGCCAACCCGCATATTCAATTTAGCAGGTATAACATAGAGTTTTTGGGGTGGATCTACAAAAATGGTATCCGGCTGAGTCTTTACAACTTTTTTCGGAGCATTCTTTTGAGCCTCCACAACTTTACTGGCAGGTCGGGTAGATTCATCCAATCCACCGAAAATAGCCACTATAACCAGTATAACAAATAGGAAAATCGGAAGGCCAAAAAGACCTCCTACAATCCCAAGCCAAATTTTTTTGTTTCGTTTCTTAGCTACTGTTTCCTCCTTTCTTAAGAATCAAAGGTAAATGTCCAGTTAATGAGGTCAGGTCTTGCTTTTTAAGTTGAGACCCCGTAGGGGAACATCTCTGCAGGGATGCCCCAACCAAACGGAGTTTACAGCCAAAGGGTAAAGAGGGGGAATCCATAAAATTAAAAAGACTGTTTCCGTCCCTCATAAGATCTGGCTTCCTTAGTACCGCCTCAGTGATATAACTCTAATAGGCTTTGTGCAAATGCTTATGATCGCTTCGCTTTCTCTATCCATCCAGGGAAATCAAGTTTTCTCTTCAGGCTATCACAGAATGAAAGGCAATTTCACTCACTAAATATCTTATCGGCATTTTTAGCGAAAACTTTAGGAATTTTTGTAGCAGTTCCCGGGGGACAGGGAATAGGGATTAGAGGATCAGGAAATCAGGTGATCAGGTGGAAATTGAAATTGGAAATTTTGAGGTCGCCAGATCAGGAGATCTGACGGCTCAGCCAATAAGCAGGTTTTGGATAAAACAGCGGAGATTTGGCGAATGCTTAATGGATTGCGGAAGTCTAAAAAAAAGCTGGCAGAACTGGGATTCTGCCAGCTCGAAAAAAAAGGGGGTATATCCGCCTTAGGAGGGAAAGGGGTCAACCCTGTGAAACAGCAATTTTCATAACCTTATGGACGTCCCCACCATGCCTTCCTGGTTTCCCCCCCCCCACTTATAATCTTAACAATTGGATTCAGCGGTACCCTCAGATGCCCGCTGGACTGAGTTGTTAAGCTATCTTCTGAGTTAATAATTTTTGGTCTAATTCAAGTGTATAAGAAAGTATTGTTTCAATATCCATCTTTTTAGAGGCATCAAGAATCTCTATGCCGACTATTTTGTCTTCAGAAGTCGTGTCTAAATTAACCCCTTCCGAAATTTCAATAACTCCTTCAGGTACATTGTCCCCAAATTTTATATACAGAGCATCTACTTCTTTATCATAATATACTTTCATACCTTTCTCCCTTTCTTTAAAGGATAAGTTGTTATTATTGATATTATATCGCCGCCAACAGAGATAACAATTTTTAGCGGATACTTAAATCCTTCAACACTTTTTGTGATTTCATGTTTACCTTGGGGCAGTTTTATGCTCTCCAAAATGTCTAAAATTGTTGATTCTGGAATTTTATAAAGTTTGGCTCTTCTCTTTGCATGGCGTGAGAATTTTACTTTCATCACATCTACCTTTGCCTACATATTATCTCGTTATTGTTTAGCAGTTTCATCTGCAGGGAAAATACCAAATCAAAAGGGGGGAGTCAACAACTATTTCCGCCATTGTGCGGGTAGGGCTGCCATCTGGAACAAAAAAGTGGCAGAACTGAGGTTCTGCCACCTCACTCTATAAAAACCATTTAGAATCCCCTCTTCGGTGAAGGGGAAGGAATGACATCCTTATAGTTCCCTCTCGCCTGGTGAGAAAAGGGGAGGGGGAAAACGGATATGGTTTTCACCCTTTCCTTAGTCCTCCCCCACCAAGGGGTAAGAGAATGTTTTGGATACCCACCTGTGGGTAAGGGGAGGTTCACTCCATCGCGGCAGAGCCCTGACGGCACAACTGAATGGGGCTGAGGCCACCAGATTGCTTCGTCACTGCGCTCCTCGCAATGACGGAATACGGAAAGATGGCAGAACAGAGTTCTGCCATCTCGGGGGAAGTGACCTTATGATTCAAGCTCAGCGCAACACCTCTATCTGGCTCGGATCCTCCACGATGATCTCGGGGCGACCATGGTAGCTCTTAATCCGTCCTGTCACCTGGATCTTTTTGCCTCTGTAGTATTCCTCAGGGGGGGAAGGAAACTTGGGGAAGTCCGAGGCAAAGATCACCACTGAAAAGTGCTCCTTCCAATCGGGATGAAAGTTTAAGAAACATGCTTTGCCAGAATTGTAGGTGAGCACAATAGTTCCCTCCACTGTCAGGTATTCACCGTAGTGCTTCGCGGCATCTTCCCAGGATATAACGGTACCCTCTTCTTCCGATTCAGGTATGGCAACAGCAGGCTTGGTTGATAGGGACTTCCTGGCCTCCTGTGCCCTTGAGTGGAAAATCCCAGGTACCGGGCCTGACGGCCTGGCTGTTCGTGTCAATCCAATCACAAGGGTGACCAGGATACCACAAAGCAGCACGACGATTAGACCCAACATTAGTTTCAGATAAATATCGCTAATCCCGTGTTTTTCAGCCATAGCTTAATCCTCCAGTTTGCGAGCATGTGAGCCCAGTAAATTGGCTAAGTAGCGACGCAGTAACACTCTACCCTTTCCATCCAGCAGCATATAATCGTGGACAAGATTTCGGACATCGGAATTGCCCAAATATGTCCCCCAGAACCCCCTCTCCTCCTCGCGGGCTTTCTGCTCAAGCTCCCTAAAATGGTCTATGTATTTGAAAGGGAAACGGGTATAAACTACAGCATACCCCTCAGAAAGCAGCTTCTCATTCAACATCTCCCCACTTGGCAGATAAATGTAGGCCAGGGTCCGATTGTATCTGTCTTTTCTGGAATTCCCATACTCAAGAGTCACCAGCTTGTTCTCACATTGCTCTTCCGTAAACTTCTTTGCCTCCTCAGCGTAGAATTCCACCGGTTTGCTTGGATTGCTCAGCTCAGGAGTATCTATTCCGATGAGTCTCACTTTTCTTCCATCAGTCAAAACCACTGTATCCCCATCAATCACCTTCTTGACTCTGGCCTTTTCTAGCTCTTTTTTAAGTTGGACATCCTGAGTGGATTGCTGGGCTTGAATGAAAGAACTTCCAAGAAGAATGATGCCGGTCAAAAACAAAATCCAGTGACCGCGAATTGATTTATTCATCATAAGATCCTCCTTTTTACTCCGTCAAAGCAGAGCCCTGACGGCACAACTGAATGGGGGTTGAGGCCACCAGATTGCCTCACCTGCCTGTGCGTTGCCTGACTGCGAGCGTTCTCGCTCAGGCAGGCACGCAGACAGGTCGCTACGCTTCTCGCAATGACGGAATATGAAAAGGGAGCAGAACTCAGTTCTGCCTTCTTGGTTATTCGTCAGGGTAGAGCCCTGACGGCACAGCGCCCCCACAGTGGAATGTACCCTTATGGTTCAACTCAGCGCAACTCCCTGATGACTGTCTCGGAAATTTTAGAATTTCCGAGACATCCAATTAATCACTGGCAAATCATCAATATAATTAAAATGAGTATCTCGGCTAAGGAGAGTCACACCAAGTTCCAAGCATGTCGCAGCAACCCAAATATCGTTCTCTGGGATAGGGCGACCTATCTTTTTGAGTTTTGAACGAACAGCAGCATAGTGAGCAGCTATACTCTCATCTATAGGTGTAAGAACGGATTGATCCAAAAATTTACGAACGGCTTGTTCATTTTCTTGGGGGCGAGCACTATTGGCTGCACCATAGAGCAACTCGCCCAAGACAATAACAGGCAAAAGGATCGTATCTGCTCTTTCTATTAAACTGCAGACTTCAGGAATGCCTTCTCGATATGCGATCACAGCATTGGTATCAACAGCTAATCTACCATTCGCCCTCAATTTTCTCAAACTCCTCCTCAATGAGTTTCTGCATTGCCTCGGCTTCTTCATGAGTTAGCGTTCCAACCAGTTCATGTAAAGCTTTCTTCTTAGTCCGAGGACAGAGAATTACCCAGGTTCTCTCATGTTTCCTAAGCCCCCCTATGGGCGTAAGAGGTTTTAATACCTCATCTTCATATATGACTTCAACCATACGGATCATACTGTGCCTCCCAAGTGTTTATTGCCTCTCAATTCAGCATTTCGCCCAACTACTTATACCTGGCCTATTCATAGATATATTCCTCTGGATGACTTTGAACTTTCTTTACCTATAAAAACAATTTAAGCAAACAACCATCTAATATCAAGGGAAAAATCAGTATAAAATGGCAGGACAAGATTTCTCTCGGTCTGCACCAAGTCGTAACAGTTCACCTCGGAATCTCACGGAAAAAAGCAATTATGAATTGGGAATTATAAATGGGAAAATAGAAAATGGAAATTCAGAGCCCTCAGATGCCCTAATCTGACGGTGGCAGAATCGGGGTTCTGCCACCTCGATTTATTCCGTCAAGGCAGAGCCCTGACGGCACAGAGAAAAACATTCCCAAAATCTATGGGGAAAGCCGTTGACGGGAGTCCCCCCAAACGGAATCAAATGTATAGTCTACCTTTCCCTCCCCTTCTTCCTCCATCGCCTCCAAAAAAGCTTTGGCTACCTTAGGATCATACATTATCCCCATCTTTTCCTCTATCTCATCTAAGGCCTCCCTCTTACTAAAGGCAGGCCTGTAAGGGCGGGTGGTGGTCATCGCATCAAAGGAGTCGGCTACAGCTATTATCCTTCCCCCTAAGGGAATCTCTTCACCTTTGAGTCCCTCGGGATAGCCTCTTCCATCCCACCTTTCATGATGGTGGAGGATAATCTCCTCTACCCCCCAGGGGAACTTAACTCCCTGCAAAACCTCCAAGGCCTTGGCCGGATGAAGCTTTATCTCCTCATACTCTTCCGGGGTTAACTTTGCTGGTTTCTTCAGTATGCTGGCCTTTATATGTATTTTCCCCAGGTCATGCAAGTAGGCAGCGGTGAGAATACCCTTCACCTTCTCCCAGGAGAGGCCAAGTTTTTGGGCTATCCGCAGGGAGTATTGAGCCACCCTGGCGGAATGGCCAAGGGTATAGGGATCTTTTTGCTCCACCCGAGCACCCATAGACTGGACTATCCTCAGATAGAGCTCCTCTATCTGAGAGACCGTTTTACTGACCTCTTCTAAATCCTTTTCTGCCCCCAGAGCCCTGAAGAGTTCTATAGTCTCCCCCAAAAGGCTTAAGGCCTTTCGGTTTTCTCCTTTTCGCCTGTAAATAAGGGCTAACTCCCGATAGGCCTCGGCCAGACCCAAAGGGCATTGGGCCCGACGATTTATCTCCGCACTCCTCCTCAGATGTTCTTCAGCCAGACTCCATTTCTTCCCCTCTCTATATATTGCCCCTTTCAATTTTTCTGCCTCAGCTACCCCTAACTCATCCTCCAGTTTCTCAAAGTGCTTTGTTGCCTTATCGCAGAACTTTCTGGCCTCCTTCAAACGAGAGAATTTGACAAAGACCTCTGCCTTACTCAGATAGGTGGTGGCCATTAAACTGGCTATCCCTTTGGCCTCAGATATCCTCAGACTCTGATTGAAATAGTAGTCCGCCTTCCTGTAGTCCGTCTGGTCAACGAAGGTCATACCTATATTGTGGAAAGTGCGGGCTAAACCGAAATCATCCTTAATTCTCCGGTATAATCCACCGCTTTTCCGATAATAGGTTATGGCTCCCTCCCAATCCCCTTGGATGTTGAACATAGCACCAAAGTTGTTATATATATGGGCCATAAGTTTGAAATCATCCATCCTCTCCCCTATCTGGAGGGCAAGATTGAAAAACTCCACAACCTCCTTCCAATCTCCGCGCTCAAAGGATATGTTCCCCAGAGAGAGATAGCCGTCAGCCATTCCCTTCAGGTTTCCTCTCTGTTTAAACGCCCTAATGCTCCGGGAGAGGAACCTGATCGCCTTTTCTCTCTCCCCCTTGCGAGCATAGAGTCGCCCCATCTGCCGCAAAAGCTCAGGATAGAGAGGTTGACCATAGACGAATTCCCCCAACCCGAGGGAGAGCTGGAAATTTTCCATTGCCTTATGGGCATCCCCCAAAAGGTCGTTGACCTTTCCCAGCTTGAGCAAAAGGTCAAACTCCAACTCCCTCAAGTTCACTCCCTCCACCCTCTTTAGAGCCTTGAGGGCAGAGGTATAATATTCAGAAGCCTTCCTATAGTCTGAGATTCCCTGGGCTTTATCCCCCTTCTCCTTGAGGCGGAGAAGGCCATCTTTTAAACTTGCCGTATTTATTTCCTTCACTTTCTGATGATTTAACGGTAGAACCCAAGAAGAGAAGCCACGGTTGACCCGTGGCTTCTCTTCTTTTCGGGAAATGGCCAAGCCCTTTAATCACTAATCCGCCAGTGCATAGCGGGAGAAGTGATTAAGTTCAAACTCGGCATCGACATCATTTCCGATAACTTCGATCCTGGCCAGGATTTCTACCCACTTTCCCTGCTCCTCATCATACCAATAAATCCCTAAGTCGCCACCTACATCCTCCACATCCCTCCAGTAAAGCGAGACACTTACTGGCACATTGAAGGAGATACCACAAGGGCCAAAGTTAACCACGGCCAATTGAGCATCCGGACAGGCGACAGAAATAAGGGTATCTTCGCTCAGGGCACCGGCAGGAACCTCCACCTCGTGATCCACATATTCTCCCTCGAGTTCAACCTCACCCCCTACATCCGCCTCAATGAATTCCTCCGCATAGAGTGGCTCCCCTTTACAAACTACGCCCACAGAATCAGCACCTCCCAACCTTAGAATTCGAATACCAGATTGAGGGAGCCTGGGGACCTCAGGGGCAGTAGGGCTTCCCTTCTGCCCACAACCGGTGTAGAAGAGAAGGGTGAGAAGCAGGAACCCACCCATAAGGGCCAATTCCCATTTGTGATCTTTAAGCATGGGGCACCTCCTGTGAATTTTCCTTTTCCATCTTTACTACTTGCAAGTGGCGTGCCAGGAAGAGGACTGGAGTCTAATGCCCCAACTCATTGTTTAGCAACGGGTTTTTATACCTATGATTTTTTTGAAAGAGTAAACTGTAACATTTTGGTATACCAAAATGATCAGACTGCCAAATAGCCGAATTAATGGTCTATTTTGTTACAGATCGCTAACCACCTTTTGCCGTCAGAATCGGGGTTCTGACGGCTCATCGAAATTTTCAGGAGCTGTCAGGAGGTAACTCCTGACAGCACACTTTTATTGGGAACGCAGCGAAGCAATCCAAAACGCCTAATGGAGGTTTAGACTATGAGATTGCTTCGGCCAGTTCCCTCGCTTGCGCTCGGGACAAGCCTCGCAATGACACTTAAAATACCAATGTGCAAACTATAATGTGATCTGAGTAGTATCAGTGGTGAACTATTTTGTTACAGGTGATCTTCCTGGAGGGAGTATTTCTCTATCTTACGCAGCAGGCGAGGGCGAGATATATCCAGGAGACGGGCCGTCTGGCTCTTGTTCCCCTTAGTCAACCTAAGTGCCCTCTGGATAAGCCCCTTTTCCATCTCGGGCAGGCCTATCACTAGGCCGGCAAGGTCATCTTCTCCCGCATCGGCCCTCTTAAGGGAGTAGTGACCATCGGGTATGCTCCCTGTCCCTGGGCCAATGAAGTCCCCCTCCCCCAGGAGGACTGCCCTCTCGATGAAGTTCTTCAATTCCCTCACATTGCCTGGCCAGTTGTAACCCAGCAAGAACCTCTCCCCCTCTGGGGTAAGCCCCCTGACCCGACGGTTAAACTCCCGGTTGTATTTTTGAATGAAGTGATGGGCCAAGAGGATCACATCCTCTTCCCTCTCCCTTAAGGGAGGAAGCAGGAGGGAGACCACATTGAGCCTGTAGTAGAGATCTTCACGGAAGTTCCCATCTTTCACCGCAGATTCCAAATCCTTATTGGTGGCAGTAATTACCCTCATATCAACCCTAATATCCTCTGTTCCCCCCAATCTCTTAAACTTTCTCTCCTCTATGGCATTGAGGAGCTTAACCTGGGTGTTGAGGCTCATATTCCCCACCTCATCGAGAAAGATAGTCCCAAGGTTAGCCAACTCTAAGAGGCCCAGCTTTTTCTCCTTGGCATCGGTATAGGCCCCCTTCTCGTGGCCAAAGAGCTCTGCCTCCAAAAGCGTCTCTGGGATGGCCGTGCAGTTCACCTCTATAAAGGGCTTATCGGCCCTTGGGCTAGAGTAGTGAATCGCCCGGCACAAAAGTCCCTTTCCTGTCCCCGTCTCCCCCCTGATGAGGACTGTGCGAGCTGAACTTCTGCTGACCTTCCTGGCTATTTCCAGAACCTTCTTTAGCTTTGAGCTCTCCCCGATTATCCATTCAAATCCCTTTCCCTCCAAGCTATAAGGGTTTACCTCTACATTGAGACGTTTCTCCAAAAATGACTCCAGCTTATCCATCTTCTGAGGAAGGGGGATAAAATCCTCAGCCCCCGCCCGAACAGCCCGCATGGCATCCTCTAAGGAGGACTGGAATGAGGTTAGTGCCACCCTTAGTCTCTGGTTCTTGGACTTAAGCCTTCTGATCAGCTCAAAGGACTTCTCCCCCAAATAATCGAGATCCACCAAGGCAAGTTGAGGAGAGTTCTGATCGGCTAGCTGCAGGGCCTCCTGTGGGGTTTGAGCCCAGACCTCTCCTCCCCCCCTCTGGGAAACCATCTTCCGCACCACCTTCATGGTGGGGTTCTCCCTCTCCCCGGCAATCAGAAGGAAACTCAATTTAACAGCTCCAAAAGGCTATGGACGATCTGGGGGTCAAACTGGATTCCCTCGCCTTCCCTAAATTCCTGGATGATCCTCTTCCGGGAGAGCCTGTTCCGATAAGGACGATCTGAGGCCATTGCATCGTAGGCATCGGCAACGATGATTATCCTGGTGGGCAGGTCAAGCTTCTCTCCAGTTAACCCATCTGGATAACCTTTTCCATCCATCCTCTCGTGATGATGACGGACGATCTTCCTGGCTTGTTGCAAAAAACCTATGGGGGCTAGGACCTCATCCCCCACAATGGGATGTGATCTGATGGCCTTCCAATCATTGGGGCTCAGTTTCCCTTTCTTGTGGAGTATGCCATTACTAATCGCTATCTTCCCTATATCGTGCAGGGGGGCAGCCTGCTTTAAAAGCTGCACATCGCCCTCCTTCAAACCAAGCTTTCTGCTCAACTTCAGACAGAGCTCGGTTACCCGCTGGGAGTGCCCCTTTGTATAGGGGTCATTGACCTCGAGGAGAAGGCTTAAGGACTTTATAATGGAAAAATAGGCATCCTGAAGATTGGAGAAGAGGTGGCTGTTCTCTAAGGATATAGCTCCCTGGTTGGCCAAAAGGTTGAGTAGCTCTCGATCTCCCGGGCTAAAACCCTTTCCGCCACTGCCCTTCTGGAGACCGATCACCCCCAACACCTTCCTGCTGGCCTTTAAGGGGAGAAGGATTAGCTCCCCCTCATCTGCGGCCATGAAGAGGGGTTCACCCCCCTGGACCACCTCACCCACCACCCCCTTTAGATCCAGACCATCACCGTGGGTGGCCACCTCCTGCATCCTCCCCTCCCTATCCACCAGCCATATTTCCCCCCGTTCCGCCTGGGTCTGGGCCAGGGCGGAGCGGAGGAGAAGCTCCGAGAGTGTATTCCTCTCTATGGTTTCGCTTAACTTCTGGCTAACCTCAAAAAGGCCAGTTAGCTGTTTTAAGCGCGCATTCTCCTCATCTAGCCTCTTTCTCTCAAAGGCTCTGGAGACGGCCATCCGCAAATCGACCAGATCAAATGGCTTGAGAAGGTAATCATAAGCCCCTTCCCTCATCGCCTTCCTTGCCGTTTCCAAGGTGCCATATCCAGTCATTATTATGGAGAGCAGATCGGGGTCCAACTTCCTGGCCTCCTTGATCAACTTCATTCCGCCCATCTCTGGCATCTTAATGTCGGTCAACAGCAGGTTAATCCCCCCATCTTTGATCCTGTTGAGGGCAGATCGACCATCCTCCGCCGTGACAGTCTCATAGCCCTCACCCACCAGGACCTCCCTGACCATCTCCCTAATCACATCCTCGTCGTCTACTACCAGAACCTTGCTCATGGCAACAGATCCTCTAAGATAGACCGCAACCCCCTTAGCTCGAAGGGTTTGTGCAGACAGCCATAGGCCCCTAAGTTTAAACCCTTTTCTTCCAGGCCATCCGGATAGCTGTTCATAAGGATAACTTCAGTCGATCTGTTCATCCCCTTGACCACCTTAAGCACCTCTATCCCATCTACATCGGGCATATGAATATCGGTAAAGATTAAATCAAAATTGTCTTTTCTCGCCCTACTTATCCCTTCCTCTCCCCCCTTGGCCACCACCACATCCAGGCCTTCCTCGCGGAGGACATCGGAGAGGAGGCTCCTGATCACCGGCTCATCGTCAACTACGAGAACCTTAGCCCTTTTCATTAGCCCCTCCATAGAGACAAACCTGGTCCCTACCCTTGGATTTGGCCTGATAAAGGGCTTGGTCTGATCTCTCTATGAGGCTCCGTTCGTCTGTAGCTTGCTCAGGGAAACAGGCCACACCAATGCTTACCGTCAATCTCCCCTGGGGGAAGACCTCCTCCTTGGCGAATTTGGTCTCCCTCACCAACCGATTCAACCTCGTAGCCAGTATCTCCCCCCCCTCCAGGTCGGTCTGGGGAGCAATAACCACAAATTCCTCACCTCCATATCTGGCTACCATATCACAACTGCGCACGGATTTGTTCAATATCCAGGCCAATTGCTTGAGGGCCTGATCGCCAGCCAGGTGACCGTTTGTATCGTTGTATACCTTGAAGTTGTCTATATCAAGCATAAGAAGGCAAAGGGATTGGCGAAACCTCTTGGCCCGCGAGATCTCAGACTGCAACAGTTGATGCATAAAACGTTGGTTATAGAGGTTTGTCAGCCCGTCTGTGCGCGAAAGATGCTTGTAGAACTCCTCATCTTCGGCCTTCTGCCGCAACTTCTTCCTCTCTAAGGTCTTGGCCACCACAATCCTTATCTGATCAATGTTGAAGGGTTTAGTAATATAATCGGCAGCCCCCATCTTCATAGACTCCACTGCAGACTCTAAGGAGGCGTATCCGGTCATCACCACTACCTCAGTGGCCGGGTTGATCTCCTTCACCTGGCTCAAGACCTGAATTCCATCAATCCCCGACATCTTTATATCGGTGATCACCAAATCGTATCTCTTCTCGCCAACTTTATCCACTGCCTCCTCCCCAGTGGGAACAATATCCACCTGGTAACCTTCGCCAGTAAGGACATCCTGCAGGAAACTCCTCATTATCTCCTCATCATCAACCACTAAGATGGAGTTTATCTCCTCATCCTTCATACTTTCGACCAATGTCTCGGCCTGTAGCTTGGCGTTCCCTTCAATCATGGACATTGTTCCCCCCCCCTGGCAAGAAGACAGTAAATGTTGAACCCTTTCCCACCTTGCTTTTCACCTTTATATGTCCACCATGACCCTTTACTATTCCATAGCTCACCGAGAGGCCTAAACCCGTTCCCTCACCCGGTTTGCTGGTGGTGAAGAAGGGTTCAAATATCCTACTTTGGATTTCATTCGGTATGCCACACCCAGTGTCCCGAAAACTTATCCGTATCTCCCTTTTCTGGGGATCAAATTCAGAGTTTATCTTAAGAACTCCCCTTTGGGGCATCGCCTTTTGGGCATTAAGTATCAGGTTGGTAAAAACCTGTTGAAGTTGTTCGGCATTCCCGTTAATCTGAGGAAGAGAGAGGTCAAGCCCTTTTACCAGTTTAATCCTCTTTTGCTTCAGGCTTGGCTCGGAGAAAAGAAGGGTCTCCTGAAGAATCTGATTGATATCTAAGGGTTTAAAATCCATCTCCGCGCTACGGGAGAATCCGAGCAGCCCCCCTACTATCTTCTTGCACCTCTTGGTCTCCTTTTCGATAAATTGCAACCATTCCCCAATCTGGTGAGTATTCTCTCCTTGAAGGTTGACATCCTCCAGTTTTTCCAGAAGCCACTGGGTATACCCCAAAATACCTCCTAAGGGATTGTTCAGCTCATGAGCCACTCCTGCCGCCGACTGTCCCACCGCAGCCAGTTTGGAGGACCGGAAGAGCTGGGATTGGGTCTCCTTTAGCTTTTGCGTCCTCTCCTCCACCATCTTCTCCAAATTAAGGCTATAATCCTTCAGGCCCTGATACAACTGACTGTTCTCAATGGCAAAGGATGCCTGTTTGACCATAACTGAGAGGAGCTTAAGCGACCCCTGGGGGATGAAATCAACGGCCACCCCGACAAGGGCGAGTAACATCCCAATGGTTCGCTTGGCTGTGGTGAGGGGGACCATAATCAGCTCTCCCTTCCTCTCATCCAAGGCTAAGGAAGGGATTACGGCCAATCTTCTCTGATTTAACACCCAGGAGAATACACCGGTCTCTATCTGTTGTTTGATCTCCTCCTGAGAGAGAGGGGCGGAATCCGTAGGCCGGGATAACTTCAGTTTGAAGGCCTGAGAATGAGGCTCAACCAGGAACAGGGCAGAGACCTCTAGCTTGATCAGTTCTCCGGCCTCCTCCAGGAGTATCTCTGCCAGTTGATCCAGGCCTATGGATAACTCGACCCTCTCCTGGAACTCCCCTGCGGACTCCAATCGACTAAGGGATTGAAGAAAGGATTGATTGGTGAACTCAAGCTGAGTTATCCTCTTTTGAGCCCTATTTAGCTCTCCTTCCAACCCTTCTTTCTGGTTGATCGACATATTCTACTCCTTATAACGGCTCACCCAGTAATACAGTGATCGGTGATCAGTAATCAGCTAATTGTCGGTTATACTCTTGCTCGTCGGAGAGACGGTCAGAAGAGGGCATCTAACCGCTCATATCGAGGTGGCAGAACCCCAATTCTGCCACCATCTCCCTTTGCCGTCAGACTCGAGGATTTGACAGCTCAGGATGAGCTTTTTTCTACCCGGCTTTAGCCGGGGTTGATAGGGCTTTAGCCCGTTCACTGGACTCGAACACGAATGACACAAATAGACGAATCTGCACGAATAGAAAGATCATATCGAGGTGGCAGAACCCCAATTCTGTCACCCACCCTTTGCGGTCAGATGAGGGCATCTGATCGCTCGGGGAAAGGAGCTGCTGTCAGATCAGGGGATCTGACGGCTCCATAATTTCCATTTTCCCCTGATCCCCTGATCCTCCGATCCTTGCCTATTCCTTTAAGATGGAGATCCCATCCCAGAACCCCTCTTCCATCTCCTCCATAATAGGCTCTATGGCCGATATTGCCAAACCCAAGTTATCCCACACTCCTAAATCCAAGGGAGGGACTTTGTAATCACCCGCCCATCCCAACCCCAAGGCCTTGATAAGTATATCAGAGAGGTGAACCACTCCCACCTCCCGGGAGAATTCCTTGGCCTCCTGGGGGGTATGATGGTAGGTAATTGGCTCGATTAATTGGGGAGGTAACTTCCATTTGCGGATAAATATGCTCCCTATCTGGGCGTGATCCGCCCCCAAAACCCTGTTCTCGGCCTCCCGGATGAAAATGCCCTCCTTTTCTGTAATCCTCAGTATCTCCTTTAGTTCTGCACCAAAGGCAACATACTCCACCACTTTCCCAATATCATGGATGAGACCAGCCACAAAGAGCTCATCAGGCTCCTCATACTTTATATACTTCCCAATTATCTTAGCCCCGACCGCACACCCGATAGAGTGCTGCCAAAACCCCTCGCCCTGAAAGCCGTCATTCCCATCCAGCGAGAAGGCCCTCAGGATAGAGGTAGCCAGAACCATAGCCTTTAAGGCCCTAAATCCTATTATAGTGATGGCCCGGTTTACCGTGGTTATCCTCTGGGGGGATCCATAAAATGAAGAGTTGACCAACCTCAAGAGCTTCGTGGTAAGAACCTGATCTTGGGTAATCACCTTGCCCAGATCTGATGCGGAAGTCTGCGGGTTATCCACTAGATCCTTAACCTTCTGGTAGATGACCGGGAGGGTGGGAAGGTCACTGGTTCTTTCTATCCTTCCATGCAATTGGCCTACATTCATTGGCTACTCCTCTCCTTAGCTGCCCTCATCTTTTTAGCTACCCTCTTGATCTCCTCCATAATCTCTCCCCCACCAGAGGCCGAGAATATGGCCTCAACCTCCTTCTCTATCTCCTCTCCTTTCTTTGTCCCCTCCTCCTTTTTAGACTCACCCTCGACCTCAAACTGTCCAACTCCCCAGGTTTTAAAGAGCATAAGATGCTGAGGGGTAATTACCTCTCCTTCCTTGAGTAAAAGGCCTCCTTGTTGGTTTAAGACCGGCTCGCTAAGTTTCATCCCAGATTTTATCTTCTGTAAGTCAACTCTCATCTTTCACCCCCTTTCCTGTGACGTCAGGATCCCCGCCCTGACGGGTTGTTGATAAGGCCTTGAACACAAATCCCACGAATGGACGAATAGCACAAATCCTAATTGACTCAGCTTTTTGCTATCGGTTCTCGGTATTCGGTTTTTGCGGTTCGTTCCCCGATCTTACGAGCAACGATCTGCGACACACGGGGCTCCCATTCGTGTAGATTCGTTTATTCGAGGCATTCGTGTCCCATCTTCAAGAAGTTGTGGGAGGCATCTCCTGATGCCGATTATTGTCTGGGCCCATAGCTCTTTCATTCTACATTCTTCTTACACTCGAGGTCTCACCCAGTGGGTCCTTCACTTTGAGGCGAGGCTTCGCCAGCCGGCAGGCTGATAACAAACCTGGTCCCCTCCCCCTCCTTACTCTTCACCTCTATTTTCCCCTGATGGTTCTTCACAATGCCATAGCTCACCGAGAGGCCCAGTCCTGTTCCCTCTCCAGTCTTCCTCGTAGTAAAGAAGGGGTCAAATATCTTATTCAGGTTCTCCTGGGGGATGCCACATCCGGTATCGGCAAATTCAACTTTGACCGTTGAACTCTTTACATCATAACCCGATTTAATCTGGAGCTTTCCCCCCTGGGGCATTGCCTTACCAGCATTAATAATCAGGTTGGTGAAGACCTGCTCCAGTTGGTTGGCATTCCCTTTCAGTGCAGGGACTTCCAGATTTAGCTCCTTAACCACCTCAACCTTACTAAGCTTCAGTTGGTGCTGGGTAAAGGCAAAGGAGTTCTCTAACACCTTGTTTATGTCCAGGCTTCCGAATCCGGAGGAGTCCGCCCGGGAGAAACGGAGGAGATTCTCCACAATACCTTTAACCCTCTGGGAACCTTGCTGGATGTAGTCTAAGTATTTGTGCAAGCTCTCCAGCTCCTGGTCGGTAAGGGTAGTCCTCCTATTCAGCTTCTCCAGCGCATATTGGGCATAGCCTAAGATCCCCCCAATAGGGTTATTCAGCTCATGGGCCACCCCCGCGGCCAGCTCCCCGACCGCGGCCAGCTTCCCGGCCTGCACAAGCTGCTGTTGGGTAAGCTTCAACTGCTCATAGGCGCGGTTTATCTCATCGAAGAGCTGGGCATCCTCCAATACCCCCGCAGCTTGGGAGGCAAAGATCTCACAGAGTTCCAGCTCCTCCCGGGCAAATTTCCTTCCCTCCCCCAACCGAGCCACGGTAAGTGCGCCCAGTATCTTTCCCTTGGAGAGAAGGGGAACCGAGAGGAGGGATTGGGTCAGCGGGGACTTAATGGGAAGCCTATCCCTCTTGGCCCTTTGGAGATCATTTAGTATCTGCGCGCTCCCCTTCTTGGCCACGGATCCGGCCAGGCCAACCCCTACCTGCAGGGAATGGGCGATTATCTCTTGGGCATAATTGCCCATCACCGCCTTTGGCCTTAATATATCCCCCTCCTCCAAGACGTAGAGAACGGAGAGGTCACCCTTGAGAAGCCCCTGCACATCAGAGGCGATCTCGGAGAGGACCTCATCAAAGGAAAGGGTGAGGGAGAGGCTCCTGCTCACCTCTAAGATGGTGGAGAGCTGGTTTACTTTCATCTCATATCTATCGAAGAGTCTGGCGTTCTCCATAGCTACCGCGGCCTGGGAGGCAATGGTGGAGAGCAGCTCGAGATGACCCTCATCATAGCTGTTTTCCTGGGTGTGGCTCTGCACGCCAATGACCCCTAACACCTTCTCCCCGGCAATGATCGGCACACCCAGCCAGGAGGAGGCGGGCTTCCCAATCATTTCGATCCCCTGCTCCTTTTGCCACCTGTCAACATCCCTCTTCACGAGGAGCGGCGCCCTGTTTCGAATGATATATTCGGTCATCCCCTTTCCGCCCCACCTTTTCACCGGAGGATCCGTGAGCTGTCTCTCCCCCTCCACCGTGAAGACGAACTCAATCTCATCTAAACCCTCATCGTAGAGGGCAATGTAAAAGTTGGTGGTATCCATTACCCTGCTGGCCTGCTTATATACCTCCGGCAGCAGCTCATCCAGCTCCAAGGTGGAACTAAGAACTTCACCAATGCGGTTGAGGGTATTTAGTTCCTGGAGCCGGCGCTGGAGTTCGCTAAAGAGGTTGGCGTTCTCGATGGCCACGGAGGCTAACTTGGCAAAAAGCTCCACGGGAACCAAGGATTCCGCCGTAGGGACTCGTCCATCATCTGGCTCATCCACCGAGATGTAACCGATAAACCTCCCCTTGGTCCCCCGCAGGGGTATGAGAAGCAGGTCATTGGGGTGCCAACCCAGGAAGCCCCCCTGCGGTGCCCGGCTGGGTATGCCCCTATCCTGGAAGGGCATCTGATCGTGGGGAATGTAATATGAACCGCCCAACAGCCAACGGTCACTGAAGACCATCCTCCTCTCCTCAGGGGTCATACTCTTCCCCCTTACCTCCTCCACCTCTCTCTTGGTCAGGCCCACGAAGGAGACTAGACGGCCGTTGAAGTCCCTATCCATAAGGGAGATCAATACCCTCCCGAAACCGGCAAACCCCTTTACCGCGGTGGCAATTTGATCCAATATCTTCTTTAGGTCTCTCTCCCGTAAGATGCTGCCGGCAATGCTGGTTAACTCCTTAACCCGATTATACCCCCGTTTTGTCTGTTCCCGTGCCCATTTCTCCTCGGTAATGTCCCTAATCCAGCCCTGCACTGCTGGTTTCCCCTCATACTTTATGCGGGAGGCCAGAGCCTCCACATCCCGCAACTCACCATCCTTCCTCACAATCTTAAAACCATAATGGCTTTCAACCTTCTCTCCCCCCTCCCTTCTCAGTCCCCTCTCCTTAACCAGCTTCCTATCATGGGGAGCAACTACCTCCCAGAAGCTCTTTCCTATTATCTCCTCTCGACTATATCCAGTGATCGACTCTATCTCTGGATTCACAAACTTGAACTTGCTGTCTTGAAATATATAAAGGCCAGCCAAGGCATTCATCACTAAGGCTCTATATTTCTCCTCCGAGGTTCTGATCTCCCTGGTCTTCTCCTCCACCTTCCTCTCCAGCTCCCTGTTCCACCTCTTAATCTCCTCCTGGGAGCGGTGGAGATCCTCATAGAGCCGGGCGTTCTCTATGGCAATGGCCGCCTGGCTGGCAAAGAGGATGAGGAGGTCGAGGTCATCCTGATCAAACTGGCCGACTACGGAACGGTTGTCAACATAGACCACGCCAGTTAATTTGCCCTTGACCTGCAGAGGAACACACATAATGGAGCGCAGCTCCAAATCCCTCACGCTGACCTGTTGGGCAAATCTCCCATCCTCAAATGCGTTCTCTATAAGCATAGGCTGGACGGTCTTCACTACCTCCCCGATTATCGAATGGCTGATCTCGAACTCGGCGCTGGCTATCTCCTCCCGGCTCAGGTTGCGAGCCACCTTAAACTCCAGGTTGCCCCCCTTCCCCACTAAGATAAGGAAACCCCTCTCCGCCCTGGTGATCTCTACCACCTTGTCCATCACATAGCTTAAGAGGTGGGCGAGCTCTAATGTGGAATTCATCGCCCGGGAGATTTCCAACATCTTCTTTAAGTTCACCCCCCCTTCCCCTAATGGCTCTCCCTGAAATGGGCCCAATCTGCCCTCCAGCTCCTTTATCTGCCCATCCACCTCCCGGAAAAACCCCTCTATGGTTCTACTCTTCCTTCTACCCATAATTAGCTCCTCTAATAATATTCGGCTATGGAGCGATTTTCTTTAGCTTTTTTATCGCCTCGAAGACCTCCCGCCTCCCCTTCTCCTCAAGATAGCTCCACTTAAGCCTCTCCACTTTGATCTGAGAGCAGGAGGACTTGAATATGGACACACACTCTGCATAGTGGCGCAGCGCCTTTTGGAGGAACTTGCCTTCCTGATAAAGCTTGCCCATCTGGTAGTGGCCTCTCCAGTTCGGCTCAGGGACCCCCATCTCCTGGGCGAGATTGATCGTCCTCTCCAAGAATTTCAGGGCCCTCGATCTATTGCCCCAACTGCGCCGCCCCTCCACCTGGCCCCTGAGCAGGAAAGCCTCGGCCAAAAGCTCCTTGGCTCCCTGCCTTTCCGCAATGGAAAGGGCCTCCTCACAATAACCCAGGGCCTCCTCGTCCTTTTCCTGCCTCAGGGCGATGTGACCCAAATCGACAAAGGCCCGCCCCCGGAACCGCTCATCCCCCAACAGGGTGGAGTATTCCAAGGCCTTCCTCTGGGCAGCCTCCGCCCGCGAGATTTCTCCCGTGGTCAGCTCGGCCTTGCCCAAAAGATTGTAAGCCTCCGCCAAGAGCCGCTTCTCTCCACTTTTCTCCGTTATAGAGATAACCTCCTCTATCTCCTTCCTCGCTCCCTTCACCTCCCCTAAGGCGAGGTAGGCCTCTCCCAAGTTGTTGTGAGACGTAGCCTGCAGTGAGGAGTTACTCAGCAACCGAGCCATCTTCAGACCCTTCCGATAGAAGCTTAAGGCCTGGGAATACTTCCCTCGAGCAAAGAAGGTTATCCCTAAGTTAGCGTAACACATTGCCTCACCGAACTTATTCCCTATCTGGCGAAAGATCTCTTGACTGGACTGGAAGAGGTCGGCTGCCCCCTGGAGGTCACCTTTGTCTATGCGGATGCCAGCGATATTGTTCATACAGGAGGCCTGCCCATTTTTATCCCCCACCCGCTGGTTAATCTCCAAGGATTTCTGAAAGTAGCTTAATGCCTTAGAGGGTTGCCCCCCTACCTGGTAGATATTGCCCAGGTTGATGTGGGAACCGGAGACACCCATAATGTTTCCGATCCTCTCGGATATCTCCATACTGCGGGTATGGTAGTCCACAGCCTTGCTGTGTTCCCCCTGCATGAAGTAGATGTTCCCCAAGTTGTTCAGCGATGAAGAGACGGCTCTCTGATTCCCCAATTTCTCCCTTATCCCCAGGCTCTTCTGGTAGAACTTCTCCGCCTTCTTGGGCTCTCCTCGGTAGAAGTAAGCATTTCCCAGCACATTATAGAGCAGCCCACCCTCCCGGCAGGTCTTTCGGGAGCCTAAAACCTGCAAACCCTGCTGGCCGAGCCGCAAGCAGGAGTCAAAATCACCTTTCCTCAGCTCCACCATAGCCATATCCGCCATGATTTCGGCAGGAAGCCTCCCCTGCGCCCCCTCCCCCAAAAACTCCCTTCCCTCCTGGAGCACAGCCAGGGCCTTTTCATACTGCGACCTGTTCTCCCAGGCAGTGGCCAACTTGATATGAAGCTGCACCTTTGGTCGCTGGTTCAACTCCGCGCCATAATCCCTTAAAACCTGTTCATAGACCTGGATAGCCTTTTCCAACTCACCGGTATGCCTAAAGACTTCCCCCAATTCACCAAGGATTTTGGCCCTGAGCCCTCTCTTCTCCTCCCCCAAATTTTCCAAGGCAGACTGGAAGTAGGAGATGGTGCTCTCATTGCTATAAAGCTTCTTGGCCCTCAGCCCCGCCTTCCAGCAATAGGTGGCCACCTTGGCCCCTCCTAAACCCCTCTGGAAGTGGTAGGCAAGCTCCTCTGCTCCCACCTTCCCCTTTTCCAGCACTGACCCCACCTTCTGATGTAAGGTTTTCCTCTCCTGGGCAGGGATGCGGGAATAGACCAGGTTGGAGGTGGTCTGTTGGGAGATCTCCCCGATAGGTCTCCCGGAGTGCCAGCTCTTCCTCACCAACCTTTTGGCCTCCAAATCGGCAACCACTACATGCAGGCCCTCGGGGGGCAAGGAGAGGATCTTCCAGAGGAGTTGCAATTCAACCGGATGGTTGATCACCGCAAGTGCCCGTAAAACCTTTAACTCCTCAGGGGAGAGTCTCTCTAACCTCTTCTCCACCGCCCCACTTACCGAACCAGGGACCTCAAATGCGGTTAGCCGATCTGAGTTACATCTCCACCTACCGTCCTGGCGGTAGATGATCCCCTCCTCGCTGAGGGATTTCATCGTCTCCTCCAACAACAGGGAGTTGCCGCCAGTCCGCTTAATCACCTTCCCCTCCAACCCTGGGGGAACCTGCTTGATCCCTAACATAGAGGCAATCAGCTCCTCCATCTCGGCTGTCCTCAACCTGTCCAGGGAAATGGTCTGGCAATAGTCCTCGCCCTCCATCCCCTTTATGAGGGCCGGTTGCCCTTCACCATCCTGCAGGGCGCAACAGATGAATATCTTCTCCTGCCTGCTATTCCTGGCCAGATAGGAGAGGAATTCCAGGGTTCCCTCATCCGCCCACTGCATATCGGTGAGGTTCAACAAAAGGGGCTTGGCCGAGGAGATCTGGCCGAAGAAGTTGGTGAGCGTCTCGTGGAGCCGCAGCTTCTCCTGGCCTGGCTCCAGCTCCGGTGCGGGTTGGGCAGCGATGAGGGAGGGAAGGAGCTTCACTAACTCCGGCGAATATGGCTGCAGCGTCGGATCTTCCATATTCAAGGTCACCACCAGCCGACGGAGTATCTCCGCCCAGGGCCCGTAGGGGTCTCCCCCCTCCTCATAGCACCTGCCCGAGTAGAAGCTAAACCCCTCCAATTGGGCCCTATACTTCAACTCCCGCAAGAGCCTCTTCTTCCCCACCCCCCTTTCCCCCTTTAAGAGAACCAGGGCCGGTTCCCCTCCCCCATCACCAGTAAACCTTCCCTTCATAATCTGCGTAAGCCGCTTTAGCTCCTTGGCTCGGCCCACAAACTTCCCACTCAATATGTAGCTTATCTTCGTTTCCTGGGTTTCAGTAGGAAACTTCTTCCCAGTAAGCTTGCTGATCGCCCTGATCACTTCGTTAGCGCTGGAATATCTCTCGGAGGGCTCTGGGGAGAGCAGTTTGAGGAGAACATCCTTCCAGGGCGGGGCAAAGTTGGCGGGAACCGCAAGGCCCCCTTTACCCACCTGACTTCTCATCACCTCCCAGGGGGTTTTCCCCCCATAGGGAAGCTCACCGCTGAGTATATACCAGAGGGTAACACCTAAAGAGTAGAGGTCTGCCCTCTTATCCACCTCTATCCCCCGGGCTATCTCCGGGGCGATGTAGGCCAATGTTCCCTTTACCCTCCCCGCAGCGGTCATCCCCCCCTCCCCGGCTAAACCCAAGTCCATCAGCTTGACCACCTGCCCCTTCTTCCCTATTCTAACATTCTCCGGCTTCACATCATAATGGATGAGCCCCCGAGAATGGATATACTCCAAAGCCCGCAGCACCCCCACCACCACCTCCATAAGCTGGGAGGGCGGGTTCTTTTGGGCATAGGAGAAGAGATCCTCCCCGATCACATACTCCATGGTAAAGAAACAACCCACCTCGGCCTGGCCAAAATCATACACCTCCACCAGATTGGGATGCCGCAATTTGCTGAGCAACTCAAATTCGTGCTGGAAGCATCCGCTTCCCTTCCCCCCGATCACCTGGGGGGAGATAGCCTTCAGGGCCATCTCCTTGCCTTCATTCTCCCTGTCCTTGACCAGCCAGACCTCCCCCATCCCCCCCTCTCCCAACTTTTTTACCAGCTCATACCTTCCGTCAACCGTTCTCACCTTTTATCTCCTCCTATCGTCTGGCATCAACAACCTAATTAACCATTGGGGAAACGTCCCCAGAACTCCCCTTGGGGAGGGTTGCTCCCTGGGCGAGATCCGCGATAACCTGCGAAAGCTGATCCTTCTGCAAAACCCGCAGAAAAGCATCCACCACCTGAGGGTCAAACTGGGTCCCCTGGCCCCCGATCAACTCCCCCATTGCCTCCTGGGGGGAGAGGGCCTTGCGGTAAGGCCGATCGATGATCATCGCATCATAAGAATCGGCCACACTCAATATCCTCACCTTGAGGGGAATCTCCTCCCTTTTGAGCCCATCCGGGTAACCCTTCCCATCAAACCTCTCGTGATGACGGAGGGCCAGTTCCACCGCCTCATCTAAGAACTTAGCCTCCCGCAGGATTTTGGCCCCCACCTGGGGATGTAACCTCACCTCCTCCCACTGCAGGGGGGTGAGGGGATTGCCCGGATGGTTCCAGATTATGCTCTCTTTCAGGCCGATTTTCCCGATGTCGTGGAGAAGGACATTGAAGCCAAACCTCTTTAACTCCTCGCCCCCCATTCCCATCTCCCGCGCGATCTTCACTGCCCAACGACTGGTGCGCTCCGCATGCCCCTTGGTATATGGGTCCCGCGCCTCCACGGCGGCGATCAGGGCCATCACCGCGCTGGTATACATATCCTTCAGTTCCTTGAAGAGGACCAGGCTCTCCAGGGCAGCAGACATCTGATGGGAGAGGATAGAGATTATCTGCAGGTCCTCCTCCCGGATCGGGCTTCGCGATACCTTATCCCCCAAGGTCAAGCAGGCCTTTTGCCCATCCCGGAAGGGGATAAAGAAGAGGAGCTTGGCTCCGGTAGCCTGGATTATCCTGCGCACATCCCTCTCCGCCCTCTGAGCTACGCTCTCGCTGAAAAAATAACCCTCTCTCCTTAACTCCTCCCAAAGGGGAGACTCCCCCGTAACCCTTAGCTGGGCTGCCCTCTCCCAATTAACTCCCTTACCGTACTTAACCCTGAAGGTCCCCTTCTCATCGGGTAAGAGGAGGGAGGCTGATACACATCCCAGCTTGCCCACCAAGCTAAGGAGGAAGATGTTGACCAACCTCTCCATGTCCTCTTCCTTCTGTAACTGACTGGAGAGGTCATAGATGCTACTCAAGTCAAAGATCTTCCTCTTCAACTCCCGGTTGAGATCCGACCAATCTTCACTCCCCGGGGAAATCCCCATTTGCTTAACTCCTTCCATCTCAACCTCGCAGGATTGCTGGCATAATCTTCCGAGTTGGGGGTGACCCCCCATAGCTAACCGAGCAGTTCCGGCCTTTCCTCTTAGCTTCATAGAGGGAGAAATCCGCCTTGTAGATGAGTTCGTCCATAGCGGCTGCATCCTGGGGGAAAGTTGCCCCGCCCAGACTTATGGTGATTTGCCCCTGCGGTTGCACCTCCTCCCCCGGGAAATGATGATCTTCCACCTTCTTCCGCAGCCTCTCCATAAACTTCTTACAGCCCGCACTCTTCACCTCAGGCATGATCACACAGAATTCCTCCCCCCCATATCTGGAGACAACATCGATCTTGCGCACAGATTTCCTCAATATCTCGGAGAGCTCACGCAGGGCCAGATCGCCCTGTTGATGCCCTAAGTTATCGTTGTAGTTCTTAAAGTAGTCGACATCCAAGATTATCAGGGAGAGAGGGCGATCATACCTCTTTGCCCTAATTATCTCCTCCTCTAAGCGGTTAGAAAAATACCGGTAGTTGTGGAGATCGGTCATCCCATCGGTATAGGAAAGCTTCTCCACCTTCTTATACTCCTTCACATTTCCAATGGCCACCCCCGCCATATTGGTGAGAATGGCCAGCATCTCCAGATCCTCTGGGTGATAGGGCTCTCCGTTCATCCTTCCCCCTAAGGCCAGTATGCCCATCAGTTCCCCCGATACCAAGAGAGGGGCGAAGAGCTCAAGTTCAAGTTCTCTTAGCTGGGCAAACTCCCTTTCCTTAGATAGGGACTCATCGATCTGGGAGGCCAGAACAGGTATCCCCTTCCCGGCGATGAAACGAGGGAACCCTCCCTTCCTTTTCAAAACCAGGTTGGAAATCTCCTCGCTTCTCATCCCCTTATAAAATTTGGGGATTAACCTCCCTTCTCCATCCCCAGCCGTCAGAAAAATGGTGGCACTTTTGGCCCCCAATTGACCCAATATGGTGAGAAGTAGCGAATTGAAGAGATGATTAATGTCAAATATGGCATAAACGTTAGTGCTCACCTGGAATAGGTTGTGGAGGTTGTATATCTTCTTCTTCAACTCTTTGTTGAGCGCCCGCAACTCCCTGGTGGCCAACTCCAATTGCGCCTTGAACCTCTTAGAGAGGTTAGTGGCCTTCAGGTAGAGCCTCTCCTTCTGCAGGGAAAGAACCAGGAAATTAGCTAATACCTGTAGAATCCTTTCCTCCGTCGGTTCCCAGGCTATTTCACCCTCCGGGCCTAAAAGGAGTATCCCCATAAGCCCCCTCTTCCCACGCAGGGGAAGAAGGATATGCAAACCATCCAAGGAAGGAGGCAAAAGGGCTGCAGGTAGACGGGAAAGGGGGAATGGCTCCCTCTCACCCTTTAAGTAAGGGAAAAATCTCTTTGCCTCTATCCGCCATTCATCATCCATCCCCCTCATCCCCCAAGCACCTGCCGGAACGAAATTAGCCCCTTTCCTCCAGAGAAGAACCCCCTTCCCACAACCATAGAACTCGCTCAAGAGACCAAAAACAAGCTCCATAGTGAGCTTCACCTTGTAGCTCCCCACCATCTCCAGGCTTACCCGGTGAATCCCCTCCACCATCCTCTCCATATTCTCCACCCTCTTACTCAACTGTTCTATCTGAGAGCCCAGATCTTCCATTGTCCTCCGGGTGTTTTTATGGTTATCTGTCGCCCCAGGTTCGTAGCCAACGATCCAGGGTTTCCTTGACAAATCTCCATTCGTTACCCACCTTGCAGGCGGGCACCTTTCCCATCCTGGCTAGCCTGCAGAGGGTTTTCACATGAAACCGGAGATATTCTGCTGCCTCGGCAGCCTTCATCACCTCATGCATCGGTAGCCCTCCTTTTGCTCTTTTCTGCTTAACTGTTCCCATTTGTCTGCAGAAGTTACATAGCAATCCCCTTGCCATACAATCATACCTAAAAGGGAATACTCCCCCCTTTAAATCATAATTCGTTCCTTATCAAGGGATTAAAGAGAATGATTTTTCTTAAAATATGTAGCAGAGTTGGGTTCGACCAGGGGTTTGGGAATTGCAATTTACCCTAAGGCTCTCGGAATGCAAAACCAAGAGGGGCAAGCCACCCTTTTTGCTGTATTATGAGAAAAGAGAGGTGTGCTGCGAAGCCATCGCTTGAGGAGATGTTTACGGAAAAGAGGCAGCCAAAGGGATATATGAGGCTGTTCTACCCGGCTTTAGCCCGTTTGGAGTGCTGTGACTCCTGTCACAGCATACGTCAACAGTAGTTACCACACTCCATAGTAACCTGCACTAAAGTGCGGTAGAACAGAAGAAAACTTACCACGGACTTACACGGAGCAACACAGAGTTTTCTACCCGACTTTAGTCGGCGTCTTTAGGGCTTTAGCCCGTTCTCTGGATTTAACCCACGGGGGCCTAAAGGCCCTTAACCCGCACTAAAGTGCGGTAGAAAAGAAGAAAACTTACCACGGACTTACACGGAGCAACACAGAGTTTTCTACCCGACTTTAGTCGGCGTCTTTAGGGCTTTAGCCCGTTCTCTGGATTTAACCCACGGGGGCCTAAAGGCCCTTAACCCGCACTAAAGTGCGGTAGAAATTGGAAGCGCAAACAACCTAAAAAACCTTGTCCGAAACACAATCTGGCAAGATTTTTGTAGCACAGAGCGGGACATCCTAAATAGCCTCCTCCCCCTTGACGGGAGAGGACTAAGGAGAGGGTGAATATTCTATCGATCCCCAGAACCAAACCTTTTTCATCCAAGGGAAAGAACTAAGCCCCATACTGCAAAAGTTGCCATAACCTCTAAGGTGGCAACTACACCTTCCTCCTCTTCCATCTGCCCTGTTGAAACCAGCCAAAGGTGATCAGTCCATTGGCCAGATCGGAGAGGGCCAGCCCTGCCCAGATGCCGGTTGTTTCCAGACTATAGGAGAGAAGAAGACAAAGGGGAATACGCAGGATAAGAAGGGTAAAGCCAGTGATGACCATCGGTGAGATGGTATCCCCCGCTCCATTCATCGCCCTGCTCAAGACAATAGAAGTCCCTAAAAAGACAAAACTCAAAGTGAGGATATGCAAATAGTTACCGCCTATCCTGACCACATCGGGCTGTGAATTGAAGGCAGAGACAATGGGATGGGCGAAGCCGAAGAAGAGACCACCGGCAAGGATCATAAAGAGACCATAATAGAGGCAGGAGAAAAGTCCGCTCTTCTCTGCCCTCCGCGGATTCTTTGCCCCCAGGTTCTGGCCCACCAAAACCGCGGTGGCTGCCGCCAAACCGAAACCGGGCATCATCACCACCATCCTCACTCTCATTCCTATACCATAGGCAGCGATGGCAAAGGTGCCAAAGGAAGCAACAATGCGAGCAATAACTATCAGAGAGATATTCCTTAAGATAGCCTGGATGGAGGCAAACAGCCCAATCCGGATGATCCGCCACATCATCCCCAGATCCATCTGAATCTTCCTCAGATGGAGGTGAATACCCAATCTACCCTTAAAGAGGAGGTATATGCCTACAATCATACCCAGGCCTCTGGCCGTGACGGTAGCAATAGCGGCCCCATTCACCCCCCAGCGGGGGAAATACCATAGGCCAAAAATAAGGAGAGGATCCAAGACTATATTGGAGATGGTAGAAAAGATGAGAATCTTCATTGGGGTAACCGTATTCCCCACCCCCTGGAAGATGGCACTGACCAGGAAAAGGAGGAAAACCGTGTAGATGCCAGAGAACATAATCCGCAGATAACCATTACCTAAAACGAAAACCTCACCCTTAGCCCCTACCAGTTCAAGGAGAAGAGGTGAGAGAAAAAAACCAACGATGGAGAGCAGAAATGAGGAGAAGAGGCCCAGAAGGAGGGATTGGATGGCTACCGCCTCCGCCTCCTTTGGCCTTTGGGCACCGATGAAACGGGAGATCATCGCCTGAGTTCCAGTAGCCAGGCCAATGGCAATGGTCATCAAGAACATCAACAGCACCCCAGCTAAGGAGATGGCAGCAATGGCCTGGGGCCCTAACCTTCCTACGAAGAGCATATCCACTATGTTAAAGGTGGTCTGCAAGAGGTTGGCGGCGATCAGAGGCAGGGCCAGGGTTATGAGATTCCGGGGAATGCTCCCCTGGGTCAAATCCCTTTTTGCCCTGGTCACTTAGGGGGTAGATCTTTTATAAAGTGGGCTACTCATTATCTCCTCTCTGTGCTGCCAGGGCTCCTGCCCTGACGGAGAAAGTCTTTTTGTGGATGATAACATCCACAAAGAACATGGAAAAGGTCCCTTTGGATCTGGAATTGCCTCTAAGAAATTACAAATCTTTTCCCCCTCTGTCAAGCCACAAAAGACAGGGTTCTTGTGAAATTTTTCCCAAATCGAAAAAAATAAATCTTGACAGTGATGAGTCACTATATTATTTTTGCTTTATAGTTTTAGCCAAACTTCAATTTCGGAGGAGGTAGCCGAAATGGCTGAGAAGATCACCAAAAAGCTCACCCCTTTCCAGATGGCAATGCTGCAGTTTGATCAGGCAGCTAAAATACTCCATCTCACGGAGAACCAGATTGCCTTGATCAAGGAACCCCGCAGGGTGACAGAGGTAAATCTGCCGATTCGGATGGACGACGGTTCTATCCAAATTTTCAAGGGCTACCGAGTTCAACACTCGGTCATCCGTGGACCGGCAAAGGGTGGGATTCGATTTCACCAGAATGTAACGGTGGATGAAGTGAAGGCACTTGCCTTCTGGATGACCTACAAATGTGCGGTAGTAGGCGTGCCTTTTGGTGGTGGGAAGGGAGGCGTGATAGTAGATCCGAGGAATCTTTCCAATCATGAGCTGGAGCGTGTCTCCCGGAGATATATGGCGGAGATGTCGGATCTCTTCGGGCCGGATCAGGACATACCCGCCCCGGATGTGAACACGACCTCCCAGATCATGGGCTGGATGATGGACACCTATTCGATGCACCACAAGAGGTTCCTTCCAGCGGTGATTACTGGCAAGCCTCTGGAGATGTGCGGGTCTGAAGGAAGGAAGAAGGCCACTTCAAGAGGGCTGGCAATTTGCGTGCGGGAGATGGCCAAACATATAGGAATAGATTTAAGCGAAGCGACGGTTGCCATTCAGGGCTTTGGGAACGTCGGTTCTTTCGCAGGAGAGATCCTGGAGGAAATGGGAGCCAGGATTGTGGCCATTTCCGATATCGACGGTGGTTTTTACAGTAAAGAAGGAATCCCGATGAAAGAAGCCATCGAGTATACCCACAAAACGTTGACCAAGACGCTAAAAGGCTTCGAGAAAATGGGTAAGGTCAAGAAGTACGATAACCCTATGAAGCTTTTGGAAGAGGATGTGGATATTCTCATTCCTGCAGCCCTTGAGGAGCAGATTACAGAGGAAAATGCAGATCGAATCAAGGCAAAAGCGCTTGCTGAAGGGGCCAACGGTCCCACAACTCCTGAGGCCGATGCTATTCTCTACAAGAAGGGAGTTCACATTATCCCGGATATTCTTTGCAACGCAGGAGGGGTGACGGTCTCCTATCTCGAGTGGGTACAGAATCGGATGGGGTACTACTGGACGGAGGAGCGGGTGAACGAGGATTTGGAAAGAGTGATGGTCAATGCCTTCAACGCCGTTATGGCAACCGCTAAAGAATATAAGGTGAAAATGCGGACGGCGGCATTCATCGTCGGCATCCAAAGGGTGACCCAGGCTGCCGAGAGCCGAGGGCTTTACGCTTAGTTCATCTTTAGCTACAAGCGTCTATTCTTTCAGCATAGTGTCATTGCGAGGCTTGTTCCGAGCGCAAGTGAGGGAACTGGCCGAAGCAATCTCCTGATATTAAACAGATTGCTTCGCTCCTTACAGTCGCTCGCAATGACATCAAAAGACGAAGCTACGTACTTTTCGGACAAGCGCTATTTAATGTCCCCAATAGTAGCTCCGTCGGTCGCTAACTTAATTTCGGTGTGAGCTGGCGGAGCACCGACCCTCTGGTGCTCCGCTGTCATGATTGAATCCTGCACTTATGCATAAGTGCAGGACTTCAAATAACCCCCGACATTTCAGAATTTCTTAAAAATTCCGAAATGTTAAAGTAGCACAAAATCTTGAGGAGATAACTTATGATCCCTTTGAAAGTTATTTGTCCACATTGTAAACAGTCATTGATGGATAACGAACACAAGATAGATGGCCACCCCAGTGTCGGAATTGTCGCGGAGTTTGATGGGAAGCGGGGATGGGTTCGATTAAGTGCCCTTTATGGAAGCTACGAGGTTGAGACAGAGTATCCCATCTCTCAAGGGACGGTAGTTAGGTTTTTCTGCCCCTTCTGTGAAGCCGAGCTTAAGTCCACCAGGACCTGCGAGCAATGCGGCGCACCTATGGCCCCTATGTGGCTTGCCAGGGGCGGAGTTGTGGAAATTTGCACCCGTCGGGGCTGCAAAAAGCACCTAATTGAGTTTGAGAAGATCGAGACGGCTCTAAAGGAGTTTTACAACACTTACTCTGTATTCTTTCGGGGGAGATAAAAATGCTTCAGAAAGAACCTACTATGGAAATTGATCTCAAGCAAGTTGATGCGGTATTGAGTTCCTACGGCAGGAGAAAGGAATTTCTCATTCCCATTCTGCAAGATGTTCAAGCCTTGTATAACTGGCTTCCCCGGGAGGTTATCCGTAGGGTTGCCGAAGGGTTGGAACTTCCTCTGATTGATGTTTATGGGGTAGTCACTTTTTATAAGTCCTTCAGTCTCAAACCGAGGGGGAAACACCTAATAACCGTCTGCCTTGGCACTGCCTGTCATGTGAGAGGTAGTCCTCGGATCGTGGATGAACTGCAGAGAAAGCTGAAAATTAAACCGGGAGAGACAACCCAAGACAGAGAATATACCCTGGAGACCGTCAACTGCCTGGGATGTTGTGCCATTGGGCCAATTGTGGTCAAAGACGGCACCTATTATGGGCAAATGAGCACCCAAAAGGTCGTTTCACTCTTAGGAAGAGAGTAAAAAATGAAGAGGATAGCGTCTCCCGAACAACTTGAGGAACTAAGGGAAGCCATTATCAAGGGGATTCCTCAAATCCCTTGCATTACCATATCCTCAGGCACCTGTGGCCTGGCACGAGGATCTGACAAGGTTGTGCAGGCATTTAAGGAAGAGATCAAAAGACGCAATTTAGAGGACAAGGTCGTCATCAAGGTAACGGGCTGTCACGGCTTTTGCCAAGTTGAACCCAATATGATCCTCCAGCCAGAGGGAATCTTCTATGTGCATTTAAAACCAGAGGATGCAGGGGAGATTATAACAAAGACTGTCCTGGGAAAAAAGGTGATCGAACGGCTGCTCTACACTGACCCCAACACGGGAGAGAAGTTTGTCCACGAGAAGGAGATACCCTTTTATAGAAAACAACAGCGTTTTATCCTTGGTAACAATCCCCTTGTTGACCCCACTAAGATCACAGATTATATAGCCGTCGGAGGATATGAGGCGTTGGCTAAGGCCCTTAGTAAGATGAATCCAGAGGGAATCATAGAAGAGGTGAAGAAATCCGGACTAAGAGGAAGAGGAGGGGCTGGGTTTCCCACAGGATACAAATGGGACTTCTGCCGCAGGGCCAAAGGGGACAAAAGATATATCATCTGTAATGCAGATGAGGGAGATCCAGGCGCCTATATGGACAGGAGCCTCTTGGAGGGAAACCCGCACAGCATCTTAGAGGGAATGGTCATTGGAGCCTATGCCATTGGTGCAAATGAGGGAATAATCTATGTTCGGAATGAGTATCCCCTGGCTGTTAAGAATGTGACTATTGCTCTGGAACAGGCCAGAGAATGCGGGCTGTTAGGAAAAAATATCCTTGGCTCAGGTTTTGACTTTGACATTCGGATAAGCAGGGGAGCAGGTGCCTTTGTCTGTGGTGAGGAAACCGCCCTCATTGCCTCCATCGAGGGGAAAAGGGGAGAACCGAGGCAGCGACCACCATTCCCGGCTATAAAGGGCCTTTGGGGCAAGCCAACCAACATCAATAATGTAGAGACCTGGGCCAATGTGCCGCTGATCATAACTAAAGGGGCAGATTGGTACTCCAGCATTGGAACGGAGAAGAGCAAGGGGACAAAGATATTTTCCTTGGTGGGCAAGATAAACAACACCGGTCTGGTGGAAGTACCTATGGGGATGAGTTTGGGGGAGATCATCTTCGACATTGGCGGTGGCATTCCCGAGGGCAAACAATTCAAAGCAGTTCAGACAGGGGGACCCTCTGGTGGATGTATCCCGAAGGATCTTCTGAATCTCCCGGTAGACTATGAGAAGCTGGCCGAGGCAGGCTCCATCATGGGATCTGGTGGCATGGTTGTCATGGATGAGGATACCTGTATGGTGGATGTGGCCAAGTACTTCCTGAATTTCCTCCAGGATGAATCCTGCGGCAAGTGTTTTTCTTGTCGAGAGGGAATTCGCCGGATGCTGGAGATCGTCACCGACATCACGGAGGGAAGGGGAAAGATAGGAGATCTGGAACTTCTGGAAGAGCTGGCCCAGGTGGTCAAGGATACCTCCCAGTGTGGCCTTGGGCAGACAGCTTCAAACCCTGTGCTTTCTACCTTGCGTTACTTCCGGGACGAGTATGAGGCCCACATCAAGCAGCGGAAATGTCCCGCTGGTGTCTGCCGGGAGCTCTTCATCTCTCCTTGCCAGAATGCCTGTCCTGCTGGGATGAATGTCCCTGGATATGTATCACTCATTGGGGAAGGGCGATTCCAGGAGGCCCTCGAGCTGGCTCTGGACACCAATCCCTTTCCCTCAATCTGTGGTCGGGTGTGCGACCATCCCTGTATGTCCAAGTGCAGGCGGAATCAGATTGATGAGCCTGTGGCTATCCGGATGTTGAAACGGTTCATCGGAGACTACGAACAGGAGAATTTGATCCTTCCTCCGGGAGGTACCCCAAAGGAGAAGCTTCCCCACAAAGTGGGAATCGTCGGTGCAGGTCCCGCTGGCCTCTCGTGCGCCTACTTTCTGGCCCGTTTGGGTTACCAACCGACTGTTTTTGAGGCATTGCCTGTGGCGGGCGGGATGCTGGCCATAGCTATCCCGGAAAATAGGCTCCCCAAGAGGGTGGTGCAACAGGAGATTGAACGTATCGAGGCTATGGGGGTAGAGATCAACTTATACACCCAGGTCGGCAAGGATGTGAAGCTCTTGGAGCTTTTCGATGAAGGATACCAGGCCTTCTATGTGGCTGTGGGAATGTACGGGGATAGGAGAATGGGAATTCCCGGAGAGGAGCTTCGGGGGGTAGTACAGGGTGTAGATTTCTTGCGGGATGTAAACTTGAAGCGGCGGGTGAAGATGGGCAAGCGGATTGTTGTGGTGGGTGGAGGCAATACGGCCATTGATGCAGCACGGACTGCACTCCGACTGGGCGCCGAGGAGGTGACGATTCTCTACCGACGAACTCGACAGGAAATGCCAGCCTTCGAAGAGGAGATTGAACAGGCTCTTCAGGAAGGCGTTAGGCTTGAGTTCTTGGTAGCTCCTACGAAGATCATTGAGAGGGAAAATCGGGTCAATGGGGTTGAGGTGGTCCGCATGCGGTTGGGTGAGTTTGACAGCAGTGGTCGAAGGAGACCGATCCCTCAACCCGACAAAACCTATCGGATGGAGGTAGACACCGTCATCCCTGCCATTGGGGAATTTGCGGACATAAGGGAGCTTTTCACCGGCCTGGAGGTGGTAACGAACAAGGACGGCACTATCAAGACTGATAAATGGGGGATGACATCGATTCTTGGGGTCTTCTCCGGTGGGGATGTGGCCACGGGCCCAGCAACGGTCATCCGGGCTGTGGCAGCAGGAGAGCGAGGAGCCGTAGCCATTGACCAGTACTTGAGACCTGATAGGACCCGAGTGTATCCTTGGAGGGTCACCAAACATGTAGATACCTACTACGATCTGGAGGCCGAACCCGTGCCCTATGGTCAGGTCCAGGGTCCTACCCTTTCAGTGGACGCCAGGAAGGACAACTTCAAGGAAGTGGATCTGGGATACACAGCACAGATGGCTATGAAGGAGGCAAAACGATGTCTCCGGTGTGATCTGGAGGTAGATTTGGAGAAATTTCATCAGTGGGAGAAGTCACTGAAAGCCATCGAGGAAGTAAAAACATGGTAAATTTGAGATTGAACGGTATAGATGTTCAGGCAGAAGAGGGGCAAACTCTGTTAGAGGTTTGCCGCTTCTATGGAATTCCCATCCCCACTCTCTGTTACCACGAGGGACTCTCCCCTTATGGAGCCTGTAGGCTCTGCGTGGTAGAAATTGGCTCAGATCCTCAAAAAAGCCGATTGGTAACCTCGTGTACCTACCCGGTAGAGGAAGGATTGGAGGTGCGGACCCATTCGAAGCGGGTGATCAAGGCACGGAAGATGCTGGTAGAACTTCTCGTTGCCGCCTCTCCGAACTCAAAGACAATTCAGGATCTTGCCTCCAAACTTGGGGTAACTAAGGTTCGATTCAAACCCAGAAATGACGACTGTATCCTCTGCGGCCTTTGCACTCGGATGTGCGAGGAGCAGATGGGAGCAAAAGCAATAGGATTTGTGAACAGGGGGAAAGATAGGAAGATTGCCACTCCTTTCGATATTAAGTCGGATGTTTGCCGAACCTGTGGCGCCTGTATGTACATCTGTCCGGTCGTTCAGCTTAGGTGTCAGGGGTCCCAACCACCCACAACCCTTTGCGGCGGTTGTCAAAATTTGAGCTACCCGTGCCTTGATATATATGAGGACGCTCAATGCTCTATGGACCCCTGTGCAGCCTGTCTTCTAAAAGAGGCAGAAGAGAAGAAACAGAAGTGAGAATTGAGTAGTAAAAACCGAGAATGAAAACAAAAAGTTTTGAGGTTTTAGAGATATGGAAAAAGACACATAGCTTACAGCATATATGGGAAAAATAAGAAGCAGAAGTGAGTAGCAAAAATTCAAAAATCTTTTAATTTTTTCTCAATTCTCAATTCTCATTACTTTGAAGAAGGAGGAGAGATGTCATACTCAAGAATCAACACCAGCGCTGCCACCCTGACGAAGAATCGCACGGATGAGTCAATCAATAAGCTCAGCGGTCTCTGTACAACCTGTGTCGACGGATGCATCGGGATGTGTGAGGTGGGCAAGTCTGCCTACAGGGGCACAGAGGTTATCTATCCTCAACCCTTTGGTATTATCACCACGGCTAGCGAAAAGGAATACCCCGTTGATCTTTCCCATTTCACCATCCTGGGCACTGCCGCTGGTGCTTATGGTATCGAAGCCGACAGCAACAAGGCTCTTTTCCGAAATGTCAAAATTGAAACAGCCATTGGCCATGATAAGGGAATCAAAGTGAAACTTCCCTTAATTATTCCCGGATTGGGCTCTACCAACATCGCCAAAATCAACTGGGAAGGGCTGGCCATTGGCGCGGCCCTTGCTGGGATTCCCTTGACCATTGGGGAAAATGTCTGCGGAATGGATGTGGATAGTGAAATAAAGAACGGTAAGATCGTCCACTCTCCCGATCTTGAATGGAGGATCAACCTCTACAGGCAATGGCAGCAGGACGGATACGGGGCCATCATCGTCCAGGCCAATATCGAAGACACCAAGCTCGGCGTTCAAGAGTATGCCATCTCAAAGCTCGGAGTGGAGGCTGTGGAGCTCAAATGGGGCCAGGGGGCCAAGGACATCGGCGGTGAGGTCAAGATCAAGGACCTCAAGAAGGCCCAGTTGCTCAAGAAGAGGGGATATATCGTTCTCCCCGATCCAGAGGATCCCAATGTGATCAAGGCCTTTGAAAGTGGAAGCTTCAAAGAGTTTGAGAGGCATTCCCGGGTAGGGATGGTGGAGAAGGAGAGCTTCTTGAAGAGGGTTCAGGAACTTAGAGAGGGAGGGGCCAAGTATGTCTTCCTGAAAACGGGAGCCTATCGTCCTGTGGATTTAGCCAGAGCAGTGAAGTTCGCCTCTGAGGGAAAGATCGACCTTCTCACCGTAGATGCTGCCGGTGGAGGAACAGGGATGAGCCCCTGGCGGATGATGAACGAATGGGGGGTTCCAGGAATCGAACTCCATTCGCTACTCTACCAGTATGTCGACAAACTTGCCAAGAAGGGTAAGTATGTGCCGGACATCGCCATCGCCGGAGGCTTTGCCTTTGAAGATCAGATCTTTAAAGGTCTGGCCTTAGGGGCTCCCTACTTCAAGCTCATTGGTATGGCCAGAGCGCCCCTCACTGCTGCCATGGTCGGTAAGACCATTGGTAAGAGGATCGATGAAGGTCAGGTCCCGGTTTATATCGAAAGGTTCGGGACAAAGGCCGAGGAGATCTTTATCTCTGCTCCAGAGTTAAAGGAGCAATTGGGAGATAGGTTCTACGATATCCCTACGGGGGCATTGGGGCTCTACACCTATATGCAAAGGTTATCCCAGGGCCTACGGCAGATCATGGCTGGGGAGAGAAAGTTTACCCTGGAGTATATCACCCGGGACGACATCGCCGCCCTCACTAAGGAAGCAGCAGAGATCAGCGGAATCCACTATATTATGGATGTAGACAAAAGGGAGGCAGAGGAGATACTCAACGACTAACTACTGAATCCCGCAAATGCCCATCCCATTTCCCAGAATGGCCTGAATCCTCAGGCCATTCGCTTTTATGGGGGATTATGAAAATTTTCCCTTGATATTTAGCTCCTTAAGTTTTACATTCTGCCTGAGAAATATTGGGTTGAGGGATGTTCTGAAGAGTTTATCCCAGATTATGCGTTAGGAAACCACGAGATATTCTAAACGAAGAGCTCTTAAAAATTGAGTTTGACCCCCTTTTCCACTTAAAAGGTGAAAGCCTATATTCTTGAAGATACTTATATAATCTGTGAAAATCTGTAATACAATCTTGCAAGATCTTGTTTTTTTGGCAAAGTTTTTTGTGTCAACCGCAAAGCCTCTAAGATCGCAGAGGAAATAAAAAGCAAAAGGGAAATGAAATAAAACGATTAGTTGACGGTAATCTCTATTTTCTTTCCGTGTTACTCCGTGTTTATCCGTGGTGAGTCTTTTTCTTTAAACTCTGCGTTCTTTGCGACTTTGCGGTGAATTGTTTTATTGCGGCTTTGCCGCGCTGTGTTCATCTGTGGTTCCTGCATATTTTGGGTTTATTTCCTCTCCTGGGTTTCCCCCAAGAATGAGACCACAGAGAGACGATTAAGGTCAAATCGAAAGAGGATCTCCCTGTGGTCAAAATTGAAGGGTAGCTAACGAAAAGGGAGGGAAGACCAGCAAGAGGAGGGTATTTGCGAGGGGACATCGTCACCGGGGCGGCAACCCTGATCCTGACTATAGGCGTAGGCAAGGTGGCGAAGGTAGCAATTGATCAATATTTGAGGGATGGGAAATGGTAATAGGATGTTATACGCAATTCCACCGTTGGTATTAAAAAGCTTGATGCCAATTCTTAATGTAAAGGAGGTAGAGCCATGAGCAAGAATTTCGATGTGTATGTAACACTCGATAAAACAGGTTTAGAGAACAAGTATGTGATCATTGTAAATGGCAAAGTGGTGGCAAAGGGTGAGAATATTGAGCAAATGCTCGATAGAGTACGGCAAGAATATCCTCATGAAAGACCCTTTGTGGCAAAGGTGCCTGAGGAAAGGATGTTGGTATTATGATACGTCAAAGGTTCAGAGAAGAAAGAAGTACTTTAGGGGTTGTTCTTCGCCCTGTAGCAGAGGTGATTTTGGAAAAGGATAGTTTTGCTGTGGAAATACCAATGTACGTAGATTCAGGTGCTGATGTTTCAATGATACCCTTTCGTTTTGGCAGAGCTCTTGGCTTTAAGCAGGAGAAAGAAGATGCCGTTCAAGAGGTTAAAGGTGTTTCAGGAGCAGGGGTTCCCTATATTCTCAAAGGGGTTACTTTGCTGTTGAATGGCAAAAGGTTGAAAATAAGGATAGCGTGGGCATTAGTAGAAGAAGTGCCGATGCTTATGGGAAGAATGGGCATATTTGAGAGATTTCGGATAATCTTCGATGAAAGAAATGGGTGGATTGATTTTGAGGAATGACGGCGGAATGGCTTATAACAGGGCTTATCTGGCTTCGTGCCTTCGGCACTCCGCCCAAATCCTCGCTTCGCTTGGACTTCTCATACCCGCAAGACGCTAAGTGAAACAAAAACGGGTCGCAGAAGTGCCTTTGACACAGATAGTCTCGCCTTTTGGCTCGGTCTAATCATACTAGCTGGCTTCATAAGGCAACTTCTTAAATTTTGTGTCAAGTTTTGCAGCCAGCAATGGTAAATTGTCCCGATAGATCGGGAAAAAAGGCAAAGTGACAGACGAGATGTTACCTTACAGAGGAAGCAATAATGATTTTTACTTTTCCCCTTTGCATTTTTTCGTTTCGCAATTTTTATATAGAAAGAGACAATGATGAAAAACAAAATTAAAATCGGGATTATCATCTGTGACCGTTACCGGATGTGCGCTGGGGGCAAGTGTTTTAGATCTCTACAGAATAGGGAAGGGGCATTTAGCATCTATAAAGAGGCCAAGGAGTTGGAATTGGTTGGATATACAACCTGTGGCGGCTGCCCGGGGGGGAACATTGAATATGCCCCCGAGGAGATGGCCAAAAATGGGGTGCAGGTGATTCACCTGGCCACCGGCCTGGTTGTCGGATACCCCCCCTGTCCCTACACAACCTATTTTCAAGAATTCATTAAGGCAAAATATGGGATAGAGGTGGTTGTGGGGACGCACCCAATTCCCCAGAAATACTTCACTGTGCATACAAAATTGGGGACATGGGACTCCCCAGAATGGCAGAAAATTATTGGGCCACTACTGGCGGATGAGAAGACTCGCCTATCCTATGATTGACAGCAACCTATGATTAAACACCCAATAAAACAGGGAAAGTCTCCGCAGGAGGGGTTTAAGAACATCCTCTCAAAGCACAAGAGAGAAAACAGTGAATTAATCCCCCTTCTCCAGGAGGTGCAAGAGAGGCTTGGCTACATATCCCAGGAGGCCGTGGGTCAGGTAGCGGACCATCTTAAGCTATCAGCAAGCGAGGTCTTTGGTGTAGCCACCTTCTTCTCCCAATTTCGCTTCACCAAACCGGGAAGGCACACAATCAAGGTCTGCCTGGGAACGGCCTGCCATGTGCGGGGGGGAGCCAGGATCCTCGATTTTGTGCAGGACGAACTGCAGGTAAAACCAGGAGGAACTACAGAAGATGGCAGGTTCAGCCTGGAAAGGATTGCTTGCTTTGGCTGTTGCGCCTTAGCCCCGGTCGTGGTGGTCGATGACAAGGTCTATGGAAAGATGACCCCTTTCAAGGCAATGAAGATACTTAACAAATACGATTGACCTATGCCGCTAACCAATGAAAAAAATCTGGGAAAGATAAGGGAACAGATCAACTCCCAATGGAAGGCAGATCACAGCAGAAGACCCCGAGTGCTGGTGGGAGCAGCAACCTGTGGGCGGGCAGCCGGAGCGCTGGAGGTGCTGCAGGCCTTTAGGGGTGAGCTGGAAGCCAAGAAGATAGATGCCCATCTGATTGAAGTGGGGTGTGTAGGGCTCTGCTACTTAGAACCTATCGTCGGGATTGAAAAACCTGGTTATCCCCTCATCCTTTATCAGCAAGTCTCCCCTCAAAGGGTAAAAGCCTTAGTGGAAAGATGGCTCTTAAGAGACGATCCCTGTGCAGAATATGCCCTTGGTAAGCTGGGAGAGGGAGGGATTGATGGCATCCCCAGCTTCTTTGACCTACCTATGCTGGCCCCCCAGGTACGGATTGTCTTAAAAAATTGCGGCTTCATAGACCCAAAGGATATTAAGGAGTACCTGGTCAACAATGGCTACCTGGGGTTGGAGAAGGCCTTGGGGATGAAACCGGGGGAGATCATAGAAGAGCTCAGAAAATCAGGCCTCAGGGGAAGGGGGGGGGCGGGGTTTCCCACCTGGCGAAAGTGGGAGATCTGCCGTAGTTCCCCCACCCATCCCAAATACCTCATCTGCAATGCTGACGAGGGTGATCCAGGCGCCTTTATGAACCGTTCTCTCATCGAAGGGGATCCCCATGCCCTCTTAGAGGGTATCCTCATCGCCGGCTATACGATTGGCGCCAAGGAGGCCTTTATCTATATCAGGGCAGAATATCCCTTAGCTGTGGAGAGGCTGCAGCTGGCCATCAGCCAGTTGAACGATTATGGGCTCTTAGGGGAAGGAATTTTAGGCTCTGACTTTAGCTTTTCCATCTCGCTTAAAAAGGGTGCCGGCGCCTTCGTCTGTGGGGAGGAGACCGCCCTCATCTCATCCATTGAGGGGAAGAGGGGAATGCCCCGCCCCCGTCCCCCGTTCCCAGCGGTCTCCGGGCTCTGGGGGAAACCAACCGTGATCAACAATGTGGAGACCCTGGCCACCCTCCCCCACATCCTGCGCAATGGGGGCGATTGGTATAGCCAATATGGAACCCCCACAAGCAAGGGGACAAAAACATTTGCTTTGGCGGGAAAAGTAGAACGTACCGGACTCATTGAGGTCCCCTTAGGCATTAGCTTACGGGAGATAGTCTACCAGATTGGGGGGGGGATTCCGGGCGGCAAGGGGTTTAAGGCGGTGCAGACCGGGGGGCCCTCCGGTGGTTGCCTGCCGGCAGCCAAGCTTGACCTCCCGGTTGACTACGAATCTCTGGTGCAGGCAGGGTCGATTATGGGCTCGGGGGGGATGATCGTGATGGACGAGCAGACCTGCGCGGTGGATATAGCCCGTTATTTCCTTTCCTTTACCCAGAAGGAATCCTGCGGAAAATGCGTTCCCTGTCGGGTGGGGACCAAGAGGATGCTGGAGATATTGGAGCGAATCACCCAAGGGGAGGGCAAGTTAGAGGACTTAAAGAAGCTGGAGAAGCTGGCGGAAACCGTGAAGAGCAGTTCCCTCTGTGGACTGGGCCAGACTGCCCCCAACCCTGTTTTGACCACCCTCAAATACTTCCGTGATGAGTATGAGGCACACATTGAGGAACGAAGATGTCCGGCGGGAGTCTGCAAACAACTAATCACTTACTCCATCGATCCGGACAAATGCACCGGCTGTGAGGTCTGTAAGAAGACCTGCCCAGTCCAGGCAATCTCTGGGGAGAGAGGGGGACCACATACGATTGATCAGGAGCTCTGCACCAAGTGTGGCAACTGTTATGAAGTCTGTCAGTTTGATGCCGTCATCATCCGTTAGGGATACAAAGCGTTGAAAATTTCCCTCTCCATAAACGGCCAAGAAGTCAAGGCAAACAAGGGGGATACCGTCTTGGAGGCGGCCCAAAGGGCTGGGATCTATATTCCCACCCTCTGTCACTATCCCGGGCTTCCCCCCTATGGGGCCTGTCGACTCTGCATAGTGGAGATTGAGGGGATGAGGGGCACCCCCACGGCCTGCACCACCCCCGCTGTCCCGGGGATGGTGATCCAGACCGAGACCCCCAAAATTCAGGAGTATCGGCGGGATATCCTCCGGCTAATCCTCTCCGAGCATCCTTATACCTGTCTGGTCTGCGAATATAAAGAGGAGTGCCCCATCTACCAGACCACCACCCGCAAATCAGGGATAACCACGGGATGTCAGTTCTGTCCGCAGAACAACCGGTGTGATCTGCAGAAGTTGGTGGATTACTTAGGGGTTACAGAGGTCGGTTTCCCCATCGCCTACCGGGGCCTCCCCGTAGCGGACGACCCCTTCCTTGGGAGGGACTACAACCTCTGTATCCTCTGTGGGCGCTGTGTGCGGACCTGCCAGGAAGTGCGGGGGTTGGGGGCTTTGGCCTTTATCCACAAGGGAAATGAGGCCCTGGTAGGCACGGCCTTCGGCCGTAACCTTCTCGAATCCGGCTGCCAGTTCTGCGGGGCCTGTGTGGATGTCTGTCCCACCGGAGCGCTAACCGAGCGACACACTATGTGGGAGGGGACAGCCGACCACAAGGTTTCCACGATCTGTCCCTACTGCTCCTTAGGCTGTTCCCTTAGCTTAGAAATCAAGGGAGAGAGGATCATCCGCGCCAAGCCCGCGGAGGGAGGGATCAACCAAGGGCAGGCCTGTCTCAAAGGCCGTTTCGGCATTGTGGAGATGGTGTATGCCGCGGACAGACTGCAGGTCCCCCTGATGAAGAAGCAGGGCAGATGGGTAGAGATTGGCTGGGATCAGGCCATTGGGGAAGTTGCCGCTCGATTCTCCTCCCATCAGGGAGAGGAATTTGCCCTCATCTCCTCCCCAAACTGCACCAATGAGGACGGCTATGTTCTCCAGAAGTTCGCCCGTGGGGTGATGGGTTCCAACCAAATAGAGTTTTCCCCCCCTTATCTCCATCCGGACTGGGGTGAGCTTCTCCAGGTGGATTGGGGCACAGATCTAAAAGGGATCAAGGATGCCGGCTGCCTGCTTATCTTAGGCACAGATCCTTCCCTCTCCCATGGGGTAATTGGAGTAGAAGTGAAGAAGGCTCTGGAAAACGGGGCCCAGCTCCTGACCATCAATCACCGGGAGACCTCCTTCTCCCGGCTCTCCCACCTTGGCCTGCGTCCTTTGCCTGGGGGAGAGGTTCCCCTCCTCTTGGGGATAGGCAAACTGCTGGGGGAGGGGGAAAAGGGGTTAGAGGACTTCGCCCCAGGCTTTGACCTCCTAGAGGTTCAAAAGGCAAGCAGCCTCTCCCTAAAAGAGATAACTGCAGCCGCCAGGTTAATCAGAGAGCACCAACCCCTGGTAGTAATCTACGGATCCGGAGGGATCAATTATGAACCCCTCCTTGCCCTTTACAACCTGGTGCGGCTCCTGCGGAAGATGGGAGGCCGGGCGGGGATCCTTCCCCTTTTCGGGGCCTCCAACCTCTTCGGCACCTGTGATATGGGCCTCGCCCCGGGCTACCTTCCCGGGCTGGGAAAGTTAGCCGACCCTCAGGCCAGATCTCACTACGAGGAGGCCTGGGATATGAAATTGAGCGGGAAGAGGGGCAAGGGGGTAATTGAGGGCATCGCATCCGGAAGGATTAAAGCCCTTTACCTCATAGGGGAGATGCCCTCCCTAAGCTCCCTGCAAAAGCTCGATTTCATAGTGGTGCAGGGGCTTTATCCTTCAGCGGTTACCGACTTCGCCCATCTCCTGCTCCCCGCGGCCAGCTTTGCCGAGGTTAGGGGAACCTACACCAACTTGGAGGGGAGGGTGCAGAAGTTGCAGAGGGGGATCAAACCATTGGGAAAGGCCCAACCCGACTGGTGGATCTGCTCCCAGATCGCCCAAAGGATGGGGGCAAAGGGATTTTCCTACCAGCGAGTCTCCCAGATCACCGAGGAGATCGGTAGGGTTGTTCCCGGATATGCGGGGTTGTCTGGCAGAAGGCTCAGTGGAAAAGGGGTGGTCAGAGAGCTTCCCGTCAATATAGGAAAGCTCTACCCCTTAAACATTAAGCCAAAACCATCCTTTCACCCCGGTTATCCCTTTACCCTCCTCGCCGAGGACTGGCTCTTTCACTACCGGGGCGGCTCACTCAGCGAAAGGGTAAAGGGAATGGAGTTGATCCAGAAGGAGGGAGCGGTGGAAATCAACAGTTCAGATGCGGCCAAAATGGGGATTGCAGATGGGGACAGGGTTAAATTAATCTTTAAGGGGGGGAAGTTGACCACAGTGGTCAAACAAACGGTAGGGCTTTCTCCGGGCATTCTTTCCCTCAACCCCCACTCCACCTTATATCCCTGGGAGTTTATCCACCTACTCCTGGACAAGGGGAGCTTAGCAGTGAGGATAGAGCCCGATGAATAAGATAGTGCGCAGGGAGATGATCGTCCCCAACATCCATCTTCTGGAGATCTCCGCGCCGCTCATCGCCTCCAAGCTAAAGCCCGGCCAGTTTGTCATCATCCGCCCAGACGAGAGCGGGGAGAGGGTTCCCCTCACCGTGGCCGATTGGAACCCCCAGGAGGGAACGGTCACCTGCTTCTTCCTCCAGGTGGGCACCTCTACGGCAAAGTTGGCCAAGTTGGTGGCTGGGGACGAGGTTCCCACATTCGTCGGCCCGCTGGGCAAACCATTAGAGCCCCAGGGCTTAGGCCGGGTTGTCTTAGCGGGCGGGTGCTACGGCATAGGGAGCATCTACCCACTGGCCAAGGCATTTAAGTTGGCGGGAAACAGGGTCACCGCTATGATTGAGGCCCGGAGCAGCTTCCTCCTCTACTGGGAGGATAGGCTAAGCCAATGGAGCGATGAGCTGATCATCTCCACCGCGGATGGCTCCCGGGGGAAGAGGGGACATTCCGCCTCCCATTTGGCCGAGTTGCTCCAAAAGGGGGAGAAGGTGGATCTGGTCATTGTTATGGGGTGCACCTTTATGCTCAGCGCTGTTTCCGAGGCAACAAGGCCCTTTGGGGTAAAGACGATCGTCGGCCTCAACACCGTTATGGTTGATGGGACGGGGATGTGTGGGGCCTGTCGAGTAGAGGTAGGGGGGAAAACCCTCTTTGCCTGTGTCGATGGGCCGAATTTTGATGGCCACCAGGTAAACTGGGAGCTGCTGCGGACCCGCCGTCGCGCCTATTATCTCCAGGAAACCCTCTCTGCGGAAAGGTAAAATGGCCAAGATCTCTCCCACCAAAACCAAGATGAGGGAGCAACCTCCCCAGGAACGGATCAAGAACTTCCAGGAGGTTCCCTACGGTTATTCTGAGGAGGAGGCCATCCTTGAGGCGCAGCGCTGCCTGCAATGCCCCAAACCCACCTGTATCACGGGGTGTCCGGTAGAGATTGACATCCCCGGGTTCATTGGCTTCATCGCCAAAGGGGACTTCCCCGGGGCAATTCGTAGGTTGAAGGAGAAGAATGTCCTCCCTGCGATCTGCGGAAGGGTCTGTCCCCAAGAGGAGCAGTGCGAGAAGCTCTGTATCTTAGGCAAAAAATTGCAACCCGTAGGTATTGGGAGGCTGGAAAGGTTCGCTGCGGATTGGGAGGCGGCCCACGGGGTTCCGGAGTTACCGCAGAGAAAACGGAGGACAGGAAAGAGAATTGCCGTGGTGGGGGCGGGCCCTGCTGGGCTCACTGTGGCCGGAGATTTGATCCAGATGGGCCACGAGGTAACGCTCTTCGAGGCCCTCCACGAGGCCGGTGGGGTGCTGGTCTATGGCATACCGGAGTTCAGGCTTCCCAAGCTTATTGTGGGTAGGGAGGTAGAAAACCTTTGTAAGATGGGGGTTAAGCTGGTGAAGAACTTCGTCGTGGGCACCACCAAAACGGTAGATGAACTGCTGGAGGAGTTCAATGCCGTCTTCTTGGGCACTGGGGCTGGGCTCCCCTGGTTTATGCAGCTCCCTGGGGAGAATCTCAATGGGGTGTACTCCGCCAACGAATACCTCACCAGGGTAAACCTAATGAAGGCTTACCTCTTCCCCCAATACGACACGCCCATCCAGAAGGGCAAAAGGGTAGCCACCATTGGAGGGGGGAATGTGGCTATGGATTCGGCTCGCACCGCCCTCAGGCTGGGGGCAGACTACTCGATGATCATCTACCGCCGCTCGCGGGTGGAGATGCCCGCCAGAAATGAGGAGATCCACCATGCCGAGGAGGAGGGGGTGGAGTTCCATTTCCTCACCAACCCTGTTGGCTATTACTCTGACGCCAACGGCTGGGTCAAGGAGGCGGAATGCATCAAGATGAGGTTGGGTGAACCCGACAGCTCAGGCCGCCGCAGGCCCATCCCCATCGAGAGATCTAACTTCCGCATCCCGGTTGATACGGTTGTGGTGGCCATCGGCAACAGCCCCAATCCATTGGTCCCCTCCACCACACCTGGCCTGGAAACAGGCAGACATGGGAACATCGTCACCGATGAGCTGACCGGAAAAACCTCCAAGAAAGGGGTCTTTGCCGGAGGGGATGTGGCCACCGGGGCAGCGACGGTTATCTCAGCTATGGGGGCTGGCCGGAAGGCAGCCCGGGCGATTGATGAATATGTGCGCACGGGCAAATGGTAACCCACAATTCTATTGACCAGAGAAGGGAGGCTGAGCACCACTCAGCCTTTTTTATTCCCTTGACAAGGTCGAATTTTAACCTATCTTAAAAAAAGAGTTTAAAAGATAAGGTTTTTGCCCCTCTGATCTATCAAGCGGTCGGAGAACCGATGCCAGGGAATTAACGGGTTACGAAAAAACTGCAAACAAAAAGAGATTGAAGCCATTTTAAGTGATCTGCCCGTGCTGGTAGGGCTCCTCCCCTGACGAAGGGGTTCTCGTTGTGGATGATAACATCCACAACGAGCGTAGCTTGCTCTGAGCGGCAGCGAAGTGGCAAGCCGAAGCAATCTTCAACTTCTAACGCGCTTTATGTGAGTTAAGGGCCTTTAGGGCCTATGTAAGGCTAAAGCCCAGGAACCCCGGCTAAAGCCGGGTAGAAAACTCTGTGTTGTTCCGGGTAAGTCCGTGGTAGGTTTTCTACTGTTCTACCGCACTTTAGTGTGGGTTAAGTGCCTTTAGGCCCAACTTATTGTTGGTAAACCGTTATAGAAAGGCAAAATAAAAGGAAGCTCTTGGTAAAAAAAAGAAAGATAGCCATACTGGGCTCCACGGGGTCAGTGGGCCGACAATCCCTCAGGGTCATCGAAAGGTTCCCGGACTTATTTGATGTCTATGGCCTTAGCTGCCAACACAATGTGGAACTCCTCTCCCTTCAGGTGGAAAAATATAGGCCCAAATTAGCTGTAGTAGCCGACCCCCAATCCTTTCTCCGGTTTAAAAACCCGCCAAATGGAACAAAAATTCTCCCTGGTTTAGAGGGAATTTTGGAGCTTGTCTCCCGGCCAGAGGTGGATTTAGTGTTAAACGCCTTGGTGGGCTCGGCTGGGGCATTTCCCACAATGAGGGCAGTGGAAAAGGGGAAGGATGTAGCCTTAGCCAACAAGGAATCCCTGGTTATGGCTGGGGAGTTAATTATGCCTCAGGCGAAAAGGAATGGGGCGAAGATAATACCTGTGGACAGCGAACATAGTGCCATTCATCAATGTTTGAAAGCGGGAAGAAAAAAGGAGTTAAAGAAGATAATCCTTACCGCCTCCGGGGGGCCATTCTGGAAGAATCCCGGCCACCTCAGGGGAGGGATCACCAAAAAAAAGGCCCTCTCCCACCCCACTTGGGAGATGGGTGAAAAGGTCACCATCGATTCGGCAACTTTAATGAACAAAGGGTTAGAGGTGATCGAGGCTCACTGGCTCTTTGGTCTCCCCCCCTCCCAGATTCAGGTCCTCATTCACCCTCAATCCATAGTGCACTCCTTAGTGGAGTTTGTTGATGGCTCCGTTATGGCCCAATTAGCACCTCCTGATATGGAGATTCCCATCCAATATGCCCTTACTTGGCCTCATCGCTTTCCCAGGGAGAGGCCCAATCTTGACCTGGCTAAAGTGGGCAGCCTTAGCTTTGACCTTCCTCCAATGGAGGGTTTCCCCTGTTTAAACCTGGCCTACCGGGCCCTGGAAAGGGGAGGGACTATGCCTGCCGTGCTTAACGGGGCGGATGAGATCGCCGTGGAGTTCTTTTTAAAGGGGAGAATAAAGCTGGCTGAGATAGCCGACATAGTGGAGAAGGTGATGAACTTACATAACCCCTTGCTTCATCCGAACTGGGAGGAGATATGGGAAGCTCATCAGTGGGCCCAGGAGAAAGGGGAGATTTTCATAGAAGAGAGGACAAAGGATTGATATGCTTATCACCATCTTGGCCGCTATATTTGTATTAGGCGTTCTCATCTTTGTCCACGAGTCGGGCCACTTCCTGGCCGCCAAAGCAGTGGGAATAAGGGTGGAGAAATTCTCCCTGGGCTTTCCTCCCAAACTGATCGGGAAAAAAATCGGGGAGACGGAATACTCTATCTCCCTCATTCCCTTTGGCGGCTATGTAAAGATGGCTGGAGAAGAGGAACCGACCAAGGAGGCAGCTACTGAGGAGGTCCATCCCTGGGAATTCAGGGCCAAATCCGTACCCCAAAGGGCTCTGGTCATTCTCGGCGGTCCCTTAATGAACATTATTCTGGCTTTGGTCGTCATCTGGATCTTGGCTTGGAGCCACGGGGTGGGAACCATCTCTACTACCAAAATCGGTGGATTTCCACCCCAATCACCCCTAAGGGTGGCTGGTTTGCAGATAGGAGACCGCATACTTGAGATTAACGGCGTGGGGGTGAGAAGATGGGATGATGTCTATGAGAGGCTTGCTAAGCTCAAAGGAAAAGCCATCAGGATCAAGGTGGAAAAGGCTGCACAGGTTAAGGAATTCCAGATTGAACCTTTTAGAATAAGCGTGGATTCTCTGCTCTGGCCTTTTTGGGAGGCCAAAATTGAAGAGGTCAAACCAAACAGCCCAGCCGCAAGGGCAGGTTTAAAGAGGGGGGACCTAATCACCTCTGTGGAAGGCAAGAGGATAGATCAATGGGATGGCCTGGCCGAGATAATCCATCAAAATCCCGGTAAGGAGCTCGTAGTGACCTGGAGGAGGGATGGAAAAAGCTTCCAAGCCCGGATCAGGCCTGAAGCTGGAGAGGTGATCAACAAGTCAGGAAAGCCGGAGAGTGTAGGTCTAATAGGGATAAGCCCCTATTTGGAAACGGTGAGGTTGGACCTCTGGAGTTCGTTTACCTATAGCCTATCCTGGGGAGCCAACTTAACCTGGGAGATAATCTCCTTCCTAAAAAAGCTTATCTTCGGTCAAATCTCCCCCAAACTCATTGGAGGTCCGGTTTTTATCATACAGATGGCTGGTCAATCGGCGAGATATGGACTTGCTAATCTCATCTACCTATTGGCTTTTATCAGCCTTAATTTGGCTTTGGTAAATGTCCTCCCCATCCCCCCCCTGGATGGAGGTCAATTTACATTTCTCCTCTGGGAAGGGGCCCGGGGCAGGCCCCCCACCCTTACTCAGAAGCTCATCTTTCAGAAGATAGGCTTTTTCATCCTTATAGGCCTGATGATCTTCGTCACCGTCAATGATATTTCCCGCATAGTAAAGTAAAAAGTTTACCCTTGACACACCAAGGGCCAAAGTTTAAATTAGGATAGTAGCAATTTTGCACACCCGGGTTAGCAATATCGATCCTTCTTTGGGCAAAGGGGTTCTGGAAAGGATGGGAGGAGAGATTCGCCATAAATGAGGAGGTGCATTATGTCTAAGATATTAAGTCTTACCATCGTGCTTTGCATCTGCGCTGGATTTATGCAATGCACAAAAAATCCCTCTTCGTCTACCAAGAGACCCCCGCGTGAGTTGACTGGGGCGGAAAAAAGGTTGGTTGAGTCTGACAACAAATTCGGGCTCAAACTTTTCAAGGAAATTGTTAGAGAGGAAAGGGATGAGAATGTTTTTATCTCTCCGTTGAGCGTTTCCATGGCCTTGGGGATGACCTACAACGGAGCCAATGGGAGCACGCAAGAGGCAATGCAGAAAACCCTTGAGCTTTCTGGTTTGACGATTCAAGAGATGAATGAGTCCTACAAGAGCTTGATAGAATTGTTAACCGGACTCGATCCAAAAGTGAAGTTTCAGATTGCAAACTCCATCTGGTATCGTCAGAACTGGTCTTTTGAAGAGGATTCCCTCAATCTATGTAAGACATATTTCGGTGCTGTAGTAAGGGGATTGGACTTTAACGACCCAACCTCTCCAAACATAATCAATGGTTGGGTTGATGAGAATACCAATGGGAAAATAAAGCGAATTGTGAGTAGGATTGATATTGAAGATGTTATGTTTCTTATTAATGCCATCTATTTCAAGGGCACCTGGACTTACGAGTTTGACCAAAGCCTGACGCAAGATGACTGGTTTACCCTGCCTGATGGTTCCCAAAAACCGTGCAAGATGATGGCTCAGGAGAATGATTTTCAATACTTCGAAACCCCCGATTTTCAGGCCATTGATTTACCCTATGGCGATGGTAAATTCAGTATGACCATTTTTCTTCCCCGTCCGCAAAAGAATATCGATGAGCTGATTGCAGAATTTAATGAGGAGAATTGGAACCGATGGATAAACAGTTTCTCCCCACAGGAAGGGCTCTTGCAGTTGCCCAAATTCACCCTCGAATACGGGCTAAAATTGAATGATGTCTTGAAGGCATTGGGAATGGCAGTAGCTTTCGATCCCCAACAGGCTGATTTTACTAAAATGTATAAACCAGGTGGTCTGTTCATTAGCAGGGTAAAGCATAAAACATTTGTGGAGGTAAACGAAGAGGGCACAGAAGCCGCAGCAGCTACCTCAGTGGTCGGCACTGTAGGTATCCGTGGGTTTTCAATGCGAGTTGTCGGCCATTTGTATTTGTGATTCGAGAAAATCATTCCCGGACGATACTCTTTATGGGTAGAATCGTCGAACCAACTTTGAACTGAGACTGAGGATTGGGTAAGGAGGATGAAATTCCTAATTCGTCGGGATAACTGGATCAAAGAAACAAAAAGCTATCTCTTAGCCTCAACAGATTTTTCATAGATTCTTATAGAGAAATGAAAAAGACATTAAGTTTAACCCTATTATTACTTGTGGCGTCTTTATATTTTTCCTGCAGTAAAAAAAGTTCAACAGGAAACAATCCACCAACCGTTACGACACTTGACTATGTGGCATTTATGAAATATCCGTATGATACGATAGCAGATAGCCTTGCGGGAATTTTAAATGTTACGCCATTGTCATTTAATCAAAAAGTTGCAGGAATTCGATGGACAAAGGAAGGTTATGAATATACTGCCACTAATGAAGCCAAGGTCACGGTATGGGTGGATACAAATGATCAACCTTACTTTGTAAGTTATCTTTTAAGGCGAGGAGGAACATCTGACGATTGGTCATATGATCAAGACAAAGCAGATTCAACCATTATATCCATATTAGGTCAAACAGGAATATCGCTGGATGGCACAGAGGATTTCATCTCAAAAAAATACGCTGCAGGACATCATAAGCACTGGTATCATATCATGCTTAGCCAAACATTTAGAGACACTGCTTTGTATTATCCATATATCTTGGCAGAGGTCGAGGGAAATACAGGCAAAGTCAATTATTTAGGAATTCACAGGTGGTATCTAAATTTGAGCGAAATCGAGAATGTTCTTTCATACGATGACCTAAATGTAATAGCTATAGACTATTATAGGGCAAACGATGAGGTTATTTCTCTTCCAGATAGTATAAGAATTCTCGGCCTTTACATTATAAACGATATGTTGTGTAAAAAAGTTGGGAGCGCAATTATTGATGAATGGGGTTCTACCTTAGACTTGTTCATTGATATCCAAACTGGGGAGATAGTAGATGTAGATAGGATATTTATTGGTTAGTATGAAAATTGTGATAATTTCATATCGCAAATTAAACAAAAGGTTTGTGAGAAAGCTTCTAAAAATCAATTTATTTATTTAATTTTGGTTTTGCAGTCAATGACAACAAATATCAGCATGTTTGCGACACTTCGCAAACATGCTGATAGGCTAAATGGCGCTGGCTCCATCACGGAGCGGAGATGTAGCCAAACTTGAGACCAATGCAAGCCACCAGACAAAGAGGGGTGCCACTTTGCCAATCGGGGCGGCATTGCAAGATAGTATGAAGAAACGAATTTACATCGAGACAACGATACCAAGTTTTTACTATGAGGTTCGAGATGAACCAGAGATGATTGCCCGGCGGCAATGGACTCGAGAATGGTGGGACAAACAAAGAGAGCATTATGAACTTGTTACTAGCTTGGCTGTTATTGAAGAACTTAAGAAAGGCAATTATCCAATGAAGTCGAAGACATTGTCATTATTGTCAGACGTTCCTATTCTTCCTATCGAGGATGCTATTGCTGATATCGTGGAAGCTTATATTGTTCATCGCGTAATGCCAAAGGATCCTGTGGGAGATGCTTTGCATTTGGCAATGGCTTCGTTTCACCGTTGCGACTTTTTATTGACTTGGAATTGCCAACATTTAGCAAATGCAAACAAATTTGATCGTATTCGACGAATAAACACAATATTGGGGCTATTTGTCCCCATTTTGACAACTCCAATAGAATTATCAACCTTAGAGGAGATGTAAAAATGAAGAAAGATTACACTATTGAGCGTATCAGAGCAATACGTCACCAGATTTCAGCAGAATACAATCATGACCCGAGGCAACTTGTTGCTCACTATCGAGAGATGGAACGAAAATACGAGGGTAGAATATTTAAGGATAAACCCACTAAAGCGAAATCTCCTGACAGTGTGTTTGCTACACTTTGGTAAAGCCTGTGGCAGTTTGCTTCCTGATAGATAGGACAGTCAGAATAAATAAAAATCATGTAAATCCTGTCAAAAAAGTTTCGCAGATTACGGCTAAGTTCGTTCCAATACTTGCATTACCCCGATTCGCTGCTTGCAGGTATTACAAAAAGGCGATGTTGAGATGGGCGACTCCAACCAAGAGAAGCTCTATCACCTAAATCGAGAAGGTTAATTATAAATCCCAAAAAAGATGAAAAAGGGAATCTATCTGCTTCTTATATTGTTTCTCCCCTCTATTCCGGTTAAGGCCTTTGGGGCCAAATACGCAGGGGAGTTTCTCGCCCTGGGAGTAGGGGCCAGGCCTCTGGGAATGGGAGGAACCTTTGTGGCCATAGCCAACGATTTGACCGCAGGGTATTGGAACCCCGCTGGGTTGGTCCAGACAAGGGGAAGAGGCGTGGCTATGATGCACTCGGAGACATTTGGCCAGCTCTTAAACCATGATTACATCTCCTATAGCAAACCCTTAGCAGGCCCTGGGATAAGCGCCATTGGGGTAAGCCTGATCAGACTGGGAGGAGGAGGGATAAAGCTCACCGCAGTTCCCGATCCCTCGCGTCCGCCAAATACTACTGACAACCGCCCTTATATGATTAAAAAGAGAAGTCACGGCGACTATGCCCTCTTCTTCACCTATGCCGCAGAAAGGGGTCAAAACCTCTCCTGGGGGGCCAATGTCAAGCTCATCTACCGCAAGTTAGCAGATAACTCCGCTTTTGGCCTGGGGACTGATTTGGGGGCTCTCCTCTCCCTGGGCCACTTTCGGCTTGGCCTGAACCTGCAAGATGCCACTACTACTCTCTTGGCCTATGACACCGGAGAGAAGCAGTCAATCCTTCCTAGCCTAAAATGGGGAGTTGCCTCTCAATGGGATGTCCGTCAGGGAAACCTCATCCTGGCTACAGATGTTGATCTAAGGTTTGAGGGGAGGAAAACCTCAGCTCAAAGATGGTTAGGGAAGGCAAGTGGCGATTTCCACTTTGGGGGAGAATACACCTACCGGAAGATCTTCTCCCTAAGGGTAGGCTCTAATCAGGGCAATTTCACCGCTGGTCTGGGGTTAATGGTGCAGAGATTCCAGGTGGACACAAGCTTCTTAGCCCATAAGAGCCTTGACAACTGCTACCGGGTCTCCGCCTTCTTCTACTTCTAAGTTAAGTTGACCAACCCAGGAGAAAGAGAGAGCTTCAGCTCTGAGCTAAAGCGGAAAAGTTTCCATCTAACCGCCTTAGTTATCCCTTTGGGGATTCTCATCCTTCCCCACCAAACTTCCATCACCGCCCTGGCTCTTTTCACCGTTGTCATCCTGTTTATGGAGCTTTTACGCCTACGAAACCCCTCCTTTACCCGCATATTCAACCGCACATTCGGCATCATTATGAGGAAACACGAGAGAAGGTCCTTCACCAGCTCAACCTATCTTCTCTCCTCCTGCCTATTATCCGATCTGCTTTATCAAAAGGAGATCGCTGCCGGCGCTATCCTCTTTCTCGTTTTGGGTGATGTCTCCGCTGCCCTGGTGGGAAAGCACTGGAGGAAGGTCCCCATAGGAAAGAAAAGCTTAACTGGAAGCCTGGCCTGTCTGGCCTCCTGTCTTCTTGTGGTTTGGGCAGTCCCCCATCTTCCATTTAGAATCGGCCTCTGGGGAGCCCTCCTGGCCACCCTCACTGAGCTTTCCCCTCTGCCCATCGATGACAATTTCACCATCCCGATATTAAGTGGAGGAATTATGCAAATAATATCATAAAAGTGCTTGACATCCTCAAAATAGTTCCTTATATTACAACGAAAGTAATAGTGCTTTCAGATCCATAAAGGAGGTCAGTAGTTAGTATGGAACATGGCAAGGTGAAGTGGTTCAATGAAAACAAGGGTTATGGTTTCATTGAACGGGAAGATGGCGATGATGTCTTCGTCCATTTTTCAGCCATCCAGGGTGACGGATTCAAAACCCTGACGGAAGGTCAAGAAGTTGAATTCGAGATAGTGGAAGGCGAGAAGGGACCGCAGGCAAAAAATGTAGTTAAATCATAGATTTTTGCATCGCCCTTAAAGGCCCGATCCATTAGGATCGGGCCTTTATCTTTTGGGGGGCAGTAGCTTCTGGGCCTGGGAGAGAAGTTGAGCAGTCTCCTCGAGCCTCTCCCTTAACCTCCTCCGCACAGCGGGGGGGGGATCATACCGGAAGATGGCTTGACACTCCCTTATGCAACCGGAATATACCTGACGGTTAAAGAGAGAACGGGCTATCCAGTACCTGCATTCAATGGCGTTGTAGTGATTGTCAAACTCCTCCGCCTCTACCGAATTCAATATCCTCCTATAGGTATCCTCTGCCCCCTGCCAATCCCCTTCTCCCCAAAGGGCCCTGGCTTTCCCCCAAAGGAAACTTCGTCCTGAGGGATAGAGTTTGCAGAGCTCTTCAGAGAGGGAGAGGGCCTTACCATATTCTCCTTCCTCAATGTAGATCCAAGCCAAACCCTCCTTTGCCGCTGCGGAGGAGAAATGGCCTTTTTGCGCGGCCAGCCAAAGCTCCCTTATACCCTTCTCCCGTTCATCCGAGATAAAGGGGAGCCACCTGAGGAATCTGGTCATTCTGCTTCGCCAATAGTGATAAGTTCCTAATCCCAAATAAGCATCCCAAAGTTGCGGGTCAAGCCTCAAGGCCTCCTCTAAACTGGCCTTGGCCCGCCTCCCGTTTTTAAACCCTGACCACCAATGGCCTCTCTTTGCCTGGTATGCTGCCCGAAACCCCAAGGCTCCCCCCAAGAAGAACTCCGCCCAGGGATCTGCCCCATTCCTTCGCCCTATACGTCGGCAAAGCTCCTCGGTGGTATCCAGGAGGGCATAGAACTCACTCTCCCAGCGGTAATCCTCAAAATCCATCATCTTAGCCTGGAGGGCCGCTGCCTTGAAGAAATATCCAGTCGGGCATTGGGGCCTTTCTGCAATAATCCGATCAAAGAGCTCAAAGGCCTTCCCATACTGGCCATTGTTGCTGAGACCCACCCCTTTTTCTATTCTCTCCCAGGTTGAGGAAGAGGGGGAAACTGTGTTTAAGGTGAGGAAGAAAAAGGGAATGAAAAGCAGGTGGGAAATCATATCAAAAGATCCTCTGCAATCTCAACCCCACCCTCAGGCTATCGCCTCTATCTAACCTCCAGGCAAAGTTCAACCTGAAGTCGTCCTTCCCCCCTCCGGAAAGCCCTAAACCCACATCACTTTTCAACTTGTTCAGCCTAAACTCTTCCCCTGAATTCCAGACCAATCCTGAGTCGAAGAAGGGGATGACCTGTAGGTTCTCCAAGAACCAGATCCCCGCTGGTTCAAACCATCCTCCGAAGTTGAACCGATAATCTAAGTTAACCAGCAAGAGCCTCCTCCCATCGTTGAACTCCTTGAAGGGATAGCCCCTTAAGCTTCCTATCCCCCCTAAGTCGAGAAGAAACTGTGGGGGAAGGTTATCTCCGGTTAGGGAGAGAACCCTTAATCTCAGATCTATCTCCTCCCTTATGCTCACCCTTTGATACAACTTGAAACCCAGCCTATAGCGGGAGAAGGAAAAATCCCCCCCACCCTTCTGGTAACTGCCCAAAATCTGCCATCCCTGGGGGCAGTTTAACCCATCCTTCAGCAGATGCAACTTAACCTTTATCTCACCTGTCCTGAGAAGTCCTTCCTCTATAGGCGGGTTCTCCCGGAAATCCTTGTCCCTCCCAAACAGAGACCATTTGGCTTTTTTGAAAGAACTACTCTCCCTCTCTACCCGGTAGCCAAGTTTGCAGTCAATCCACCCTTTTGGCCTGAAGCCAAAACCGAATAGCCCTCCCCTCCTGTGGTAGTAGTCCCTAAAATCCTCTTTGATAAGAATTGAGGAGAGGGTATTCTCTCGAGTGGAGAGAAGCCAGCTATCCTGGCTGAAGATTTCATCATAGCCTTGTAAATCTATGCCCCACCACTTGAAAATTTGCCTCTTTAACTTCAACCTGTAGCTCCAGTGATGGTTGGCGAATCCATATCCAAGGTCAAATGAAAGGTTAAATCCCCAAGGGGAAGGAGATGTGAGAATCGGTCCTCCATAGGGAAAGAGCCCTTGCACCCGATTATAGAGCCCTCCCAATTGCCATCTTATTCCATCCTTCTCTGGATAGGTGATGGAAATTCCCTTCTGATGATAGGCGTATCCATTGCTCAATTCAACAAAGGAAAGAAGGAATAAGGAAAGAAGAAGTAAACGGTTGAAAACTTTGTCCATATTTACCCCCCTTTAGAAGAAGGGGCCAATCTATCAGCTCCCTCCGTTAAAAACACCTCCCGCACAAAATCTCCAGCCAAGGCAAGTTCTAAGTTGAGAAGCAGGATCCAGCCCAGGAGGAGATTCTTTAAAAGATGAGGGTGATGCTTCTCGAAGAAACGATAGAGGCTCCGGTGATGTTCAATAACCATTCTCTTCCTGCAGAACCTGGTTGATGCCCCCCAAAAATGCCTGGCCCGGGCCTGGGGAAGGTAGAAGATTTTCATCCCCATTCCCTGAGCTCGGTAGCAGAGGTCCACATCCTCTACATACATAAAGAACCGCTCATCAAACCCCTGCAAGCGGTGGAAGAGTTCCCCCCTGATTAGCATAAATGCGCCGGCCACAGAATCCACCTCCCTTGCCCTTTCCCTGGGTTTAGGCCTTCTGCCTAACAAACTACCTATAATGTTTTTCTTGGTGAAGAACAAATTGCCATAGGTGGGAAACCGCCGGTAGGTAGGCTGCAGTCGCCCGTCATATCCCCATAGTCCTCCTCCCACTATACCTACCTCTTCCCTCTCCTCCAAAAGGGAGACCATCAGATCGACGGCCCCTCTTTCTACTAAGGCATCTGGGTTCAGGAAAAGGATATACCGGGGAGGGGGAAGCTGCAGAACCCGATTACACCCTCGGGCAAACCCGATGTTCTCCCTTTCCTCCCTAAGAAGAACTTGAGGGAATTCCCTTTTCACCAGAGAGGCGGTTCCATCCCCCGAGGCATTGTCCACCACCATTACCTGATAACTAGTCTGGGGGGATTTTCCCCTAAGGGAGGAAAGGCATCTTCTTAAATGGGCCTTGGTCCGGTAGGAGACGATGACTACAATTAAATCCCTTTTCTGTAAATGGGGCAAATTCAAACTTCCTGAGAAAACGATTCAACTCCTATAATGCTTGTCACCCCCAAGTATGCCTAACCCTCAGCGCGGCAGGGCAGCAACCAAACAAGGGCCACAGATTACCCGGATTTCACTGAATCTTTGGAACACAAATGACACGAATGGACGAATCCACACGAATAGATAAGAAAACATACTTATTCACTACGGGATCTCTTGTTGAGACGGCAGAACCCCGATTCTGCCACAGTCAGATCAGGTAAATCCCTTGTAGGGGCTTGATTTATCAAGCCCGTTCGGGTCGCATAAATGCGACCCCTACAATTCTACCCAGCTTTAGCTGGGGTAACCTCTTTGGGGCTTTAGCCCAGAAGCCACTGCAGTCTTTTCGTCATTCGTCATTCGGATTTCGTCATTAACTCGAGGCCCGCACTGCAGTGCGGTAGAATGTTTTCTCATCTCCGTCCGGGCAGGAGCCCCATAAGGCACTTCTAAAAAAACCTCATACCCTTCCCAATAGGCTGGAAAGCCTCAGCCTCCACACCATCCAGATAGCCTCCCGCACGATCTTTTTGGACATCTTAGACTGGCCGGCCTGGCGGTCCACAAACACGATCGGGATCTCACAGATCCTATAACCCTTCTTCCACGCCTTGTAGCTCATCTCTATCTGGAAGGAGTAGCCATCGGACTTAACCTTCCCAATATCTATTCCCTCTAAGACCTTCCGGCGGTAACATTTGAACCCACCCGTGGCATCTTTCAAGGGGAGCCCCGTCACTACTCTAGTATACATATTGGCATAATAGCTCAACAGGAGTCTTTTCATTGGCCAGTTGATGACATTCACTCCCTTAATATATCGGGAGCCAATAACCAAATCATACTCTTTTACCTTCTCCAAAAAATCTGGTATATACTTGGGATCGTGGGAGAAATCCGCATCCATTTCAAATATGTAGTCATATCCATTCCTCAGGGCATAGCCGAATCCCTCAATATAGGCAGAGCCCAGGCCTGCCTTCTTCTCCCTCTTAATCAGATGCACCCTCTTGTTTGGCTTGGTCAGCTTGGCCACCAGTTTGCCCGTCCCGTCCGGAGAGTTATCATCCACCACCAAAACCTCTATCCTCGGGTCAACCCCCAAAACAGCAGCTATAATGCCCTCGATGTTCTCCCGCTCATTATAGGTGGGAAAAACGACTAAGGCTTTCCCCTTATCCCTCTGTCGCAACCCTCTCCGCCTTTATGCTCCTTAGGGCTTCCTCAACCGAATGGGGCCTATAACCTAAGGCCTTTTCGGCCCTATCGATCATCAACCCACCCCTTAAGGGACGCTGGGCAATAAACCCTGCTCCAGTTGATTCCCGCGGCTTGACCAAAGAAGGGTTAAACCCAAAAACTCCGGCCACCTTTTGGGCAAAATCAAACCTGCTTAAAAACTCCCCTCCGGAGATATGGAATGTGCCCTTCTCATCCATAACTTTTCTTATCCCTTCTACCAGATCTCCCACAAAGGTGGGGGTGGTGAACTGGTCAACAAAACCGTAGGCATCCTCGCCCCTACTTAGCCGATCCAGCAAGAGGCTAAAGAAGTTCCCCTTCCCCCCCTTATGGAATCCATAGAGGGCGGATGTCCTCACTACGGCATAATCCAGGGGAAACCTCTCCAGAACCTTTTCGCTCTCCCACTTTGTCTCCCCATACCAGTTGCAGGGGGAGGGCAGATCCTCTTCAGAATAAGGACCAGCCTTTCCATCGAAAACATAATCTGTAGAGATATGGATGACCTTACAACCCAACTCGCCACAGAGGGAAGCTATATTCTCCACCCCCTTAACATTCACCCCCCAGGCTTTCTCCTTATCCCTTTCACACCCATCCACATCAGTAAAGGCAGCGGCATTAACCAAGAGATGAGGATGAAATCCCCCAATAGCCTGACTTAACCCCTTCCTATCCCGTATATCCACCTTTTGGAAAGGGGAAAAGGCTCCAGAATTTAAATCTAAGCCCAAAACCTCCCATGTCCCTTGAAGCGACTGGCTCAGGGCAGATCCCAAGAGCCCGTTACATCCGGTGACCACGATCCTGAGCATCTAATCTATGAGTTCCTCTCACCTCCCAAAGAATATAACCGATAATAAAACCTAAGGTGAGAAGGCTTATCCATTTACCGATGTTAAATAGCCGGGAGTCAAAGACAAATCTGACTATATGTTCACCCTCATCCAGATAAACGGCTCGGAAGGTATAATCTGCCCGGTAGATCTTTGTCTCCTTATCATCCACATAGGCCCTCCAGGCCGGGTAGTAGTTCTCACTCAGGAAGAGAAAACCGGGTCTCTTCATATTTGCCTTAACGTTAAAGCTGTTTATCCTATTATCGAAGATCTCCACTGTTCCAGGTGTCCCAGTTGTATCATTTGAATTTATCGACACTTGAGGGGTCTCTCCCAAAATCACCGTATTACGATAATCGAACTCTGGATCCTTAATCCGACCCAACACCTCATCTTTCCCTTGAAGGACTTCATACTTGGAGACGGTAAAGGCCCGGGGAAGATAACCCTCGTTTTTGATGAGGTTCACTGGTCCATTTTTCTGTGGCCGATAAAGGAGATATTTGACATTGAGCAGGTTCAAAAACGGATTGCCAGCTACATCGTTTTTCTGTAATTGATAAGTTAAATTGGACAAATAGTTCCCCCCAATAAATTCATCATACCATCTCAGTTCATTCCCATGATGGCCAGCAACCTCTTGGATTCCGAAGAAGGCCAAATGATTGTAAGGATAAGTTCCTGGCAGGGGAAAACAGCGGAAAGCTTCCCTCTCTTTCTGCAGAAGTTCGATAGCTGAATCCTTTCTGAAATAGTCCTGAAAGTCAACAACCTTAATGAATTTGGTATCAATCCTCCAGAGGTCTATAATCACTATGGGAACAAGGGCAAAAAGATAGACCTGATTAGAGATCTTGCCCTTCAACCTGGAGATAGTTAACCAGATCGCCGCACCCAAAAAAAGTGCTGAGATGAAGAAACCCAACCTAAAGTTGGGCAGATTCGACCTCATTATCTGAGCTTTATCCGCCGGGATTTGGGAATAGAAGATCGCCTTCCACACAGACAAAAGGGGACCTCCAGCTATCAGCACCAAAACCATCAACCCCAGGAAGCCACCGAGAACAATTCCCAAACCCTTAATGAGTTTATCCCGTTTTGCCCTATCAATCTTGAGGCGGATAAGCCCGTTTAGTCCTATCCCACTCACCACCACCACTAAAAAGGAGAGGACACACATACTCATCCCACTGGCTCTAAATTTCTTCACTCCCGGGATCAGGTAGTAAAAAAGCCTATAAAAGGGGGTTGTAGCCCCCAGAGCATTGATCAACATCAGAAGGCCCAAACAGGAGAATACTATGGCCCTTCTATCCCTGAAGTAAAATACAGCCAAAAGGGAAAAAAATAGGGGAATGATCCCCAGATAGCTACAGTTGAGGCGAAAATGGTTCATCCCCCAATAATTATCGAAAAAGTTGACAAATTCCGGAACCACCAGTGAAGCCACCTCCTCGGGATGGATAGACCAGGAGGTTGCCCAGGCATAGGTGCTCCTCTCCGGCCCGGCCCTCTTGGAGAAGTTCCCCAGGTAGAGATAAGGCGAGATAAGCTGGACGGCTCCCAAGCAAAGGCCGATGAAGACTGCAAGCACAAAGAAGACGACCAACTTAATGACAAATTCTTTTCTTTTTCCTTCCCTGATATAATGAACAACGCTATAGAGGAAATATAATCCCACTGCCCATAATAAATAGTAGGAAAGCTGCATGTGAGAGGTCAATATCAACAGTCCTATCGAACCACCTAACATCGAAAAATAGAAAAATTTACCAGTGATGATCGACTTCTCCAGCAACATAAATACTATGGGAGCAAATGACATTATATAGATTTTGCTATCGTGTCCTCCATAGACGAGCGAAACCAGATCTGCTGTTAATAAGTATGCTGAGCCAACCACAAAAGCCACTCTTTTATCGATCCCCAGGGATCTTATGCAGTAATACATACCAACCCCAGCAAGAAAGATACTCAGGATCAATTTGTATCCCAAAGCCCTGTAAATGGGAATGAAAAACTTTAAAAAGGCCAGAGGGTAGAATGTGTCCCCATGCATAGCATCAACAAATGGCATACCGCCAAAGAGATACGGTTCCCACAGAGGGAGACTATGAAAGTGCCGCACAAAATTGGCATAAAAAGTCCTAAACATCACCCCAGCAGCGATAGTATCTGTTCCGAAAAGCATTTTATTAGCGAAGATAAACCTCTTAAACAACAAAACCACCAACACAAAATAAAAGAGTAAAAAGACCAAATCTGGTATCTTTTTCCCTCTACTAAATTTGGTAGGTAGTTTGTCCCTTTTGGCTTCTCGGCTATGAAGTCTTGAATTCCGCTTTCTCTTAGTCATCTTAACTCTATAGTTTAAAACTTACCCCTAAACAGATTAATTCTGCCAGGGTAAACCAGACTCTGGATAAAATCGAGATAATCGTTGCCATAGGTAAAGGCATAAAAGTGCTTAAGAGTGAAGCGAGTATGCCCTCCCTTACCCCTAACCCCCCCGGGGTTATAAAACTTAAGTAGCCAAGGGCGTAAGCTGTGGCAAAAATACAAGAGATAACGGGGATAAGTCTATGAGAAAGTCCATACACCGAATTGGTGAAAAAATAGAAAGCTACCCCATAGATTATCCATCCCCCAAGGTAAAGGGCAAGAGCAAATAAAATGTCACCATATTTTATGCTTATCGTCACCCTTCCCTTTTTTAATGTCTTCAAACCGAAATTTATCAGTTTCTCTAAATTTGAGGGGTAAACGACGAATAAACCAATAGGAATCAATAAAAACAAGAAGTAAATTAAGTGAGGAATTTTCTTGCTTCCTATGAAAGTGAGATAAATTATCATCAAAAAAAGAGCGGACATTATAGACAAAGCTTGAGCTAAAAAGATGCTGGTAGTCGTTTTTATCTTGGAGATGTTTTCCTTTTGACACAAGTAAACCATTCCCACTATCTGCCATACCTTACCCGGAATATACCTCCCCATATTTGAGTAAAACCATATTTTCCATGCTTTTCTAAAGCTTAGCTCGCCCCCCAGCTTTTTTAACACTAACCTCCAGATTATTACCATCAATGTAAGGGCAAAAAGAAGAATTATAGAGGAAACGATTAATTGAAGATAGCTAAAATGCCATTCATATTTAGAAACTTGTGCCCAATTTTTGTAAACCTCCTTGCCTAAAAAATAGAATATCGCCCCAATCACCAGAACTTGAATTATTATCTTTAGCCAATTGCGGTTTCCCCCTTCAGAAAGCATCAGTCAATCAGGATTTAATACTCATTAGAAATGTCTCTGCTGATTTCTCCAGATCAAATTCGCTCACTATTTCATTCATCCTTTTTCTATAATTTCCTTTATTTTTCCCCATTATTTCCTTCATCGCTCCCTTCAATTGCATAATGCTTTCGGGTTCAACTACTTCACCGACATTATATTCCCGGGTTAGTTGTCCCATATCCCCAACATTGGTAACTATAACAGGAACCTTTAACTGCATGGCCTCATGGAAGACAACTGGCATCCCCTCACTTCTGGAAGGAATGACTAAATAATCACAATTGGCTAAATAGGAACTAACAGTATCAGCATTTACCATCCCATGAAAAAAGACACTTTCTTCAATCTTATATGAAATTACTTGCCCCTCAAGTTCTTCCTTTATGCTTCCATCCCCTAAGATATGAAGATTAGCTTTTACCCCCTCTCCAAGGAGATTTTTCATAGTTTCAATTAAAATATCAATCCCTTTGACCCTCTCCAATCTCCCTACATACAAAAAGTTAGTAACATCTTTTCCAAGGCTAACCTTTTTGGGGTCAGGTAATTTTCTATTTGTAGCCATGAAATCACACTTCTGTCCCGAAATAGCTTCAACGCTTTGAATTAGCCCCCTGCTATTTGCAAACAAATGATCTGCATCCTTCAAAACCTTCTTAAGAATTGATCTCAGAAACAACTTTTTGCCATAAACATTTACATCTGAACCCAAAACCCAAACTGCATAAGGAATGTTCAACTTCTTCTTGACCATATGGCAAAAATAGCCGCTGGGAATTGCCCAGATCGCTAAACACAAATCAATATGATTTCTATCGACGAAATCCACTAAATTTTTGACACCTTTTATTTTTAAACTTAACAGAGAGAGAACATCGAGTGGATTTAAGATATTCAAATTGCCTAATAATTTTTTACCACCCCACCAATTAAAATATTCAACAAAAAATTCTTTCTCCTTTCTAAAGGGTGAACCTCGATAAGTCTCCATCTTAGGGGTGAATATAAAAATTTCCTGACCTTTTCTCTTTAGCTCTTGAGCAAAAATAGGGATAAAATGTCCAGAAATGTCCCCATCAAAATGAGGATAACAATGAGTTACGATACAAATATTCAAGTGAATTCCAAGTTACATTCTTATTATTGCTTCTTTAACAAACTCTCTTTTAAGCTCTCCACCTTCTCCCTCACCCCAACTATAGCCTCAGCCAGAAAGCCTAAGACAAAAAATGAAATTCCGGAGAGGACTAACAAAATCACCAAATACAAAAGTGGGCGAAATCCTTGATGTAGAAAGACCCTCAGATAAACGGCAATCAATCCAGCGGCCAATCCCAAAACAAGCAGAATGAGCCCCAAGGACCCAAACAATAACATCGGTTTCTTCATAAAGGAAATCTGGAACTTTACGCTAATAATATCCAAGACCCCAATGGGGATCCTCCAGAAACCGCCAAATTTACTCTTCCCAAACCTGCGGGGATACAGGTCTATCTTTACTTCACCAACCTTGAATCCCCTATCGGCAGCCAGAACAACCATATATCTGTGCCAATCCCTCCTCAAGGGTATATCCTCCACCACCTCCCTCTTAAATGCCTTAACTGAATTTAAGTCATGAACCTTAACCTTAAATAATTTACGGGACAACCAGTTATAGATAACGGATACAAATCTCTTGGTGCCATATCTCCCCTGTTTCCAACCGGTAACTATATCCCAGCCCTCATTGATCTTATCAACCATGCGGGGAATATCCTCTGGATCATACTGAAGATCAGCAGGATAGAAAACAAAGACCCTGCCTTTAGCCAGCTTAAATCCAGTATCCAGAGCTGCAGTAAGCCCTTGATTTGCCCTATGGGAAGTTACCCTGAGAAAATTATACTTCTTCTCACTCTCTCTTGCTTTCTGTAAAGTCCCGTCAGTGCTCCCGTCATCAACTAAGATCACCTCTCCTTTGATCTTGGATTCTCCAAACATCTGGGAAAACTTCTCCATCAATAGGGGGATATTCTCCTCCTCGTTATAGGCGGGAACAATAATGGAGACATCAATTTCATTTGAAGAGGAAATCTTTTCCATTTTACAATAAGTTTATTGACAATATTTTTATTGTATAGATTTGGCCCTCAGCCACTTTTCCTTGAGGTGGCAGAACCCCGTTCTGCCACCTCCTTGGTCAGATCAGGGGATCTGACCGCTCAGCTATTAGCCATTCGATACAACTATACAGGCTCTTATGAATAATTCGGGGCACAAACATATTTCATCTTTTCTTGAGATGCCTCCCCGATTTAGACTCAAGCTGTTTTTGTGGAACAGCCTTAACCACTCTGAGAGGGAAAATCTCCACAGGTTTCAAAATAAAATATCCGGAGACAAAGATAGTGGAAATCAAATAAAGTATTAACAAAAAAATAGATATCTTTGCCCAATCAGCCTGGCCCTTAAAGTCAGCTTTGAGCATGTTGTAGAGCATAAAATCGGTCTGATCAGTTGTTCTTAAGATCTCGATATTTTTCGATATTAGATTCCATTTGGGAGACATAAGCAACCGCCAGCGGGTCTCGTGTCCAGCATATTTGTTTATCTCCTCTTGCGATGAAAACCTTGCCTTGACCGCCGGATCATTTACAATCTGATTATTTAAAGGCATCTGTATCATCTGATAGTTTACACTTGAGCCTATGATTTGTATAACAATTGAAATACCCAGCAAAGTCCCAAAAAGTCTTTTCCATAATATTTTGTTCTCGGCAAATATTTTGTCCAAAAAGCACCCAATTGGAATTATCATGAAGCTCACCATCGGTAACATATATCTCACACCCCATGCAGCACTTCCCGGGAAACCTGTAGGGCCACGATTGGAGTAAAGGAGAGTATATAAAACAAAGACTGCCCCCATCACTCTCGCTTCAAAACGATATTTCCTCCAAAAATCCTTTATGGAAAAAAGGAACAATATCAGTATAGGACTTATAAAGAAGATACTTCGGCAAGGAATAAGCCACATACCTAAGAGACCTTCAATGGTTTTCCCTATGTTTAAGAACCGACTTGCATATGATAATGTTGCGGCTTCACCCTCTTTGCCCATAGTATATCCTGTCTCCAAGATATTTCCAAACCGTAAATAATTGTAATAAGAAAAAAGGATAAAAAAGAAAACGAGTGGGATTAAAAGAAGGATAGCCTGTTTTATCAACAGGGAAAAAGATTGGCCTTGCTTTTTATCCTGATAAAAAAGCATAGCCAAAGCAATTAGCATACAGAACATAAAAATAAAAGAATCTGGGCGGATAATAAGTGTAAATCCAGTAAAAGAACCAGCGATAAACAAGAACAAATTCCGCTTTGATTTTCTATATTTAAAAAGAAATAGAAGCGATGACAAAAAAGCAATCGACGTGAGAGGTTCGGGGAACATATATTTAGAATGAACAAAAGCCATAGTTCCTAATCCGTATATAAATGAAAGCAAAACCGAAGTTTTTAGAGAATATTTTAACTCCTTTCCCAGAAGAAATATCAACAAACAAACAAGAGGGGTTAAGAGCTGGTTCATCAGCACCACTAACCTACCTGAGGGAATGCCAACAAATTTGGAGAGGTAAACAAAGGGAACCCCCGATAGTATCACACCCAAACCCTCTACAACATAATTTTTGCCATCCTTACCAATCTTGCTGGCCATCGTTTTTTCTTGAAGTCCAAAACTACCGGTCTCAACGACACTTTTGGCGGCTTTGTAAACCTCAACATCCATAGAGGTGGAAAACCTTCCATTCATCGCTAATATGTATATGCTAATGAAAAAGATTACGATCAAAACACCAATTCTCACAGAATTGCCCTTATAATCCAAAACACCTCCCTGTAATAACTTTCATATTTATATTTTTGACCATCAGACTGTGGTAAAACCCCTATGGTTCAATAAGGAAACTAACGGTTTTAGAAGTCACTTCAGCAGTAAATCCTTTCCATCACTTTATCTCCAGACGAACTTAGCTCCCTTCGGTCACTAACTTCTCCAGAGGACCTCACCGGCCCTATGGCGCTCCACAATCCTCCGCCAGTTCGGATTGCTCCGCTGTCACCCTTGAAAGGGGCATACCCCCTTCAAACATTCCCCCACGTTTCGGAATTTCTTAGAAATTCCGAAACATCAATGTTATTCCCCCTCTCTTTTGCAGTATCCATCTTCTAAACATCGGATCTACAATTTGATATAATCCCCTCTCCTTTTTCCTTACCATTCCCCTTTTGATTAGGTAATTCAGATATCTGCTTACCGCATTCATACTCTCCCTGGTGGCCTTGGCAATGGAGGACAAATTTCGACTATCGGATCTGGCCAAGATGGATAATACCAGCCTCTCTTTGGAGCCGATTCTCTCAAATTTCTCACTGAATATCAAGTCCCCCTCTTCATCAATAAATTCCACCAGGCAATCTTTTACCTCTGCCAAGGTAACTTTACATACCCTTTTTTGAAATAGCTTTCGGCCAATGAACTGGATATAAAAAGGTATCCCCCCGGTCTCCTCATAAAGCAAATCCAAGGCTTCGTTATCTAAACTGGCATCTAAGTTCGTCCTTAATAAACCCAGGACATCCTCTTTCTGAAAAGGGGAAATGCTCTTCACAATGAATTGCCGATAAAATGGGGAGGATGCGGATAATACAGCCATTTCCATTGTGGCCCTGATGGACCCGGAAACGGTGAGGATAGTATCCCTATAGGTCTCATTAACCGTCCTTATCGCCCCAATTATCCCCTCTCCCAGCTTTCTCCCGTTTTTTAAGTCCATTAGCAGGGGAAACTCATCCAAGATGAGAACACACCTGGTATCTGTCTTTTTGGCCAATTGCTCTGGAAGGGCAAAGGTCTCCTTTATTACTTGGGTTATGTGTTCTTTTCTAATTTCCTTTTGGGAAAGCAGAAGTTCTATCTCATCAAATAGCTTAATCTTCAAATCGGTAGCCTTAAGAATAGAGATAACCGTGGAAACGGGCAGTGCCATAATATTCTTTATCTTATATTTCCAGGAAAGCTCACTCTTGTAAGCCTCAATTATATCCTGAGTAAGGACGAAAACGAACTCTTGGACTGTCCTTTCCACCAATTCCCATAGGGAGAAATAGACCGGGACGATCCCCTTCTTTCCCCTCAGCACTCGTTCCACCTCCATTAAAATGGAGGTCTTACCCACCCTTCTCGGTCCAACCAAGGCAAAACCCATCCTCAATTTGGGTTCAGAGAGGGTATTCACCATCTCATCTATCAGTTCGGTTCTGTTAAAAAATTCATCCCCAATCGCCGGTTTTAAGGTAAAAGCCATCTAAAACCTCCCTAAAAATCAACAAATTTGTTGTCAACATTTTTGTTGATTAACTCTTTCAACCGCAAAGCTCGCCAAGTAGGCGCAGAGAAGGCAAAGGCTTGAATGTCCAGGGATCGGGAACCAGGAATAACCAGCATAAACTTCACTTTTAATTCTTAATTGCTTTTTCCGTGAATTTCCGTGGTAAACTTTGCGTCCTTTGCGTCTTTGCGGTGAATTATTTGGTTGCGGCTTTGCCACGATATGCACATTTATGCACATTGTGCACATCTTACATAGTATGCCTTTTTCGTAACCGTTCACCACGGAATCTCACGGAATTACACAGATGTCCTTTGTCGACCTACGAAAACCCACTTGGCAAAAAAGTTCCCTTATGCTCTCTCAATAGGCCTACGAAGCTCCTGTTACGGGCCAGGGCAGGCAAAGCCCCTCTTGCCACCCTACAGGCCCTGTCCCCTACAGGACCTGTAGGGTATGTTACTCAGGGCACATTAAAGTTTCCCCATCGGTCATTGCTCGCCCTGTTAGATATCAATAACATCCTGGCAAGAGCCAAAAATTATGAGACTTATCTAACAGGGCGAGAAGCACTTCGCTATTGCTCAGCACAGGCTCCGCGAGGAAGCAATCTCGTTCTACCCGGCTTCAGCCGAGGGTTCTAACCTTGAAAGCATAGGATTCCCCTTTTTGGACGCAGATAAACGCAGATTTTGCTGGATAGTTCTTATTACTCAGGGCAAATTATAGTCTACACATTGCTTTTTCAAATGTCATTGCGAGGGCGGAGCCCGAAGCAATCTCGCGGTCTCAACTACCACTTCCCTCACTTCCTGAGCATCGTGAACCGTCGCCTGTTATTAGAGTTGGTCAAGAATATAACTATGAAATAGGGGGTCAATAAGGGAGTAGTCTCCTTCATCAATCTTTTTGATAAATCCTCTTTTACGCAGTAGCCTAAGCGTTCTCGACACATTGATGCCGTTCTCCTTTTCCAAAAGCCACAAGTTCTTTCCTCCCTTAACAATCTCTATCAAAAGACCTAATTGGGCCGGAGCGGTGGAAAGTTCTTCCCACAGTTTTTCAAAATAGGTCCTTTCAGAGTTTAACGCTTCCCTATATCCCTGTTCTACATCATCCGATTCTACGGTCTCCTTTTCTCCTTGAACGGCATAGTGAATATGCTGACAGACAAGTTGAGTATAATACGGGTGGCCCTTTGTTTTATCCAAAATACGATTTGCAATCTGTTGATTGACAGCAATCCCCCCCTCAGCGAAACGGCTCTGAATGTAGTCTGCAAATATCTTTCGTTCAATCTCTCCTAAATAGATTAACCTGCCAAACCGATAAAAGGCGCTTTTTTCCAGAGCGAAGATTTCCTTCATCACGCTTTCTTGGCTGCCTGCAAAAAGATAACAGACATTACTGTGGCGCTGAAATTTGCTACGCATCAACTTAATCAAAGATTCTCCGTTAAGCTTCTGGATGTCACCAAATTCATCGTAGAAAAAATAGAGGTCTTTCTTGTTTTTAACGGTGAACTTTTGTGGAAAATCAAGAGCTTCCTCGATGAGGGCCTGTTCATCCCTATTTCGCTCCGCTATGTTCAGGACAAACTCAAAATCTTCGATAACCTGCTTTATCTCCACTTGCTTTAGTGCTTGAGCAATGCTCTCCTTTAACGACTTAACAATATAGGCCAACTTTCGATTTTCTAAAACCACCTCAATTATCCTCTCTGCCAAGCCTCCTAAGGAAGTAACCGAAAAAATATCCACGACGGATGTATAATTCCCTTCCTTCCGCAATTCTTCAAGGATCTTCAAGAGCAGGGAGGTTTTACCATATCGGCGGGGAGCAGTGAGAATAACACTCTGTCCATGGGTGATCAAATATTTGATCTCCTTTATCTCCTTCTGCCGGCCAACAAATTCATCCCCGGTTACAGGAACACCTGTCACAAATAATCTTCTCATCTGATAACATCACTCCTAACATATTTGCACGATATTTGCCAGGACTTTGCTTAAATTGCCTTTTCGACCTTCTAATATCCCAAAATATACATTAACCACAGATTGTATAAGAATCCTCAAGAGTATGGGCTTTCACCATCATTTAAGAATATCTTACGATGCTCTATTCCCTTGATTATGATGTGATGCAAAACAACGGGAGCGTCAAGTGAACTTAGCGCACCTTCGGTGCGGGCTATATGGGACGCAGATTAACACAGATCATCAAGATTGGTGCCGTCAGGGTTCCTGCCCTGACGAAGCTATGTAGAGAAAACCTTCAGGCCTGTCCGCTCCCTCTAAACTATAGTAGCCACACCATCTAAGGTTGCAACAAAATGCAGTCTGAAGTCTAGGACTACCAAGGGATTTGAATTCAGTGACTTCGAGTCCTACTTCTATGACTCTTTGATAACCAATGAGAAAAAAGGAAATTCCAATGCTATCAAGCTAATCTTGGCATGGAATCCATTCATTACGGCGTTCTTCTCACCTCAACTTACTTTCTTACCAGCATCCCTTATCCCCTCCCCTTTTTACACAAGCCGCCGTTGCCTATTTATACACATCTCCCCTGCTTGATATCCTAAATACGAGTACCGCCCTTTCAAACATTCTTATTAGAACCCTATATTTCCCCACTCTAATTCTATAGATATCTCTTTCACCTTTTATGGGCTTCAAGTCTATCTGTAAGTTCTGAGATAATCTATAAAGTGCAATATCAACCAATCTCTTGTATCCTTTTGGTAACTTTTTGTACTGTTTAGCTGCCTCTTTGGAAAGTTCTATCTCAATTTTTCCCAACTTATGGTTTCTCCTCTTTCTCGCTCTCTCATAGCCTTTTTATAGGATACCCTTTCCTCCTTTGTTAAAGGGAACACATCACTTTCCATAAAAACTTTTGAAACTATATCCATTAGGGTATCCTCAGGCAATGCCCTAAGCATCTCTATAATACTCTTCTCAGGTATTGAAACAGTCTTTCCCATTTTTTTCTCACCCCTTACTTTTTATTACTGCTTATTTATTCTACAAATATCCTCAACCACTGAATCAAAGCTTAAAAGCAACCGGATAAGAACTCTACGTTTCTTTTCTCCTCAACCTATGGGCAAAAGGGCCTGAAAATATCCCCCCTATCTCCATTCCATAGATTTCGGCATCCCTCTTGGCAATCCGATCTAAATCATAACCTCGACGTTTCCGTTCGTATTTTGGGACGCTCTATCCCCCCGATTATGAAGGGATGCAAAACACCGGAAGCATCAAGTCGAGCTAACCTTGGCATGGAAGCCGACTTCCGCAGTAAAAAGGCTAAATGGTTGTAAATTATGACTTAAATTTTTAAATTCGGTAGCACATTTTGTTCAGAATCTTCTAAGGATGGCTTAGGCGGCTAAAACCTCCCTTAGATATTGGGGAGCAACCAGATGTTGACAATTTAGTGCAGCCAGGATTTGCATCTGGGTTGCGGTGGTCTCCTCAAGCTTTTTCACCGGTTTTCCACCAACAAAGGCCTTAAGTTCACCCAGAAT